>JGI24806J26614_1000105_pt1 | contig 17518 bp, 13 predicted proteins | sample Kansoi200umMDA_FD_26614 | JGI IMG/M metagenome (IMG submission 26614)
GAGCCGTTTGCGAACGGTAAAAAAGAAGGTGACTGGATCTACTACTTTGATAACGGGCAAATTGAAAGTAAAGGTCATTTTGAAAAGGATAAGCGCATAGGCCTGGTAGAAACCTATTTTAAAAACGGGAAGGTTGCTGCTATGCAAAATTTCTGCAACGGTAAGCCCTGCGGAACCTGGGAAGAATATTACGAGAACGGAGCAAAAAAGTTTGTAAAGGAATACCGGGACAGCACGCTGTACCTTATTGATTTGTGGGATAGCAAGGGTAGGCAATTAGTGGCCAGCGGCAATGGAAGCCTTACCGCCAATTACGATAATGGTGTTATTCGTGCCATGGGCAAGTACAAGAATGGCTTGCAGGACAGTACCTGGCGTTTCTTTCATCCTAACGGTGAGCTGGATTATGAAGCCAACTATAAAGAAGGACTGCTGGATGGTTATTATTCCTCGTATTACCCGAATCATAAAATAAAAAGCGAAGGAAGTTTTACTGCCAATAAAAAGAATGGCGTTTGGAAATTCTACCGGGAAGATGGCACGCTTGAAATGACAGGCACCCTGAAGGATGGCCTGCGTGATGATAAATGGACCTACTATTATTCAAATGGGAAAGTAGAAAGCGAAGGATACTTTTTAAACGATAAACAAACTGCCACCTGGAATTACTATTACAAGGGAGGCGAAAAGTGGAAGCAGGGAAACTTTGACAAAGGTATTAAAACTGGAGTGTGGACCACCTGGTGGGAGAATGGCAAAAAACTGCAGGAAGGTCCTTACGTGGATGGGAAAGAAAACGGTTTGTGGACAAGCTGGTGGGAGAATGGCGTGAAGAAAGATGAAGGCAACTTTGAGAACGGCCAGCTCACGGGGCTCTGGCAGGGATGGCACACGAACAGCAAACAGAATTATATTGGAAAATACAACAGCAAAGGAAAGCGCAGCGGAAAGTGGAATTATTATTATGAAAATGGTCAGCCGCGCGAAGAAAGCAGCTATGTAAATGGCGTAAAACACGGAAGCTATACCCAGTGGTTTGAACGCGGTGGTTTTGTTGACACCAAAGGAAAATACCGCAGGGGCCACCAGCACGGTATTTGGACCTACTTCTATGAAACGGGCGGGCCTAACCGCGTGCAGCATTTTAAGAAGGGAAAACTAAGCGGCACCAGCCTGAGTTATTACACAAATGGCAAGCTGCAATCTGTAAGTAATTATGCCATTGTGAACGACCGACGGAAGGGTAAAGTGCAGAGTGTGCCTGACGGGGAGTGGATTTTTTATGATAAAAACGGCAAGGAAATTAACCGCGTTGTGTATAAAAACGGAATCAAAAAATAATGATATATTTGTGATACATTTTTTATGAGTAAACTGTTACAAATTTTTATCCCTCTTGCCTTTGCCCTTACTTTTTCTTTTTGCACCAGCGGCGAAAAGACGGACGAAAATATTGTAGAGGATGAAACAACCAAACAGGCAGTGATGGAAACCAAATTAAATGCGCAAAACGTATTTAATTCCATGCCTGATCGTAAAGAAATTCTAAAGTTGATTGAAGACCAGAAGATCGAATACAACCCGGATCTTTTAAATGACCCTAATCATGTAAACAAATATACTGTTGAGTTCACTAAAGCGGTAAATCTTGGTATATACGGTTCAGATCTTACCATTGCCAGTTCGTTTGAACAAACACAGGAAAGCATGGTGTTCCTTAAGTGCGTGAATATTCTTGCCGGCGATTTAGGTGTAAGCAACGCCTTTGATCAAAAGATGTTCGACCGCATGGAGGCCAATAAACAAAATAAGGATTCAACACTTGAAGTAGTTACTGGTGCTTTTAAAAAGGCCGACGAAATTTTAAAAACGAATAATCGTCCTGCCACATCCGCTATTATACTTGCAGGGTCATGGATAGAAGGGCTTTATGTTTCGTGCAAAATTGCTGAAAGCATCAACTCTGAAGCTGTTGCAAAAACTATCCTGAAGCAAAAAGAATCATTGAAGAACCTGGTGATAATGCTGGAGAATTCAAAGATTGATGAGCAGAACATGTTCATAGTAACAGATCTCAGGCTGCTTGAAACACATTATAACAAGGCGGTTGAGTCCGGGAAAACTGACATTTCAGTTATTAAGGATATTGGTCTTACCGTTTCTGCATTAAGAAAAAAGCTCGTATCTGCTGCTTAATCCGGCTAAGCTTAAATCAGCACATCCATTTCCTGTACCACAATTGGAACATCAAAAGATGCCAGATCTTTGTAGCATATTCCGTTTTTCCATCCCGAAAAAAAAGATCGCGTAATTTCTTTACTCCTTCAACGTTGAAGATGCCCTGCTTTGCTATTTCTTCATCAGAAAGATGGTGAAGCGTAGAATCTTTTAATTCTGAACGCAGCCATTTTTCAATAGGCACGGCAAAGCCCATCTTGGGCCTATCCATCATTTCTGCAGGAACATACTGGTGAACTATTTCGCGGAGAATATATTTTTTGATTCCGTTGTGATATTTAAAATTGTCGGGCAACCTGGCAGCAAGTTCAATAATGCGGTGATCGAGGAAAGGTTCCCGCGCTTCCAGGCTCACACTCATCGATGCCCGGTCAACTTTCTGCAGAATATCATCGTGCAGGTAGGTCTGGTAATCTATCGCCATCATGTATGCCAGGGGAGAATAGTACTCCGGCAGTAACTTTGTGCTGTGATAAGCAGTAGGAGGAATAACAACTTTAGTTTTAAAAAGGAATTCAAGTTCTTCCTGTAAAAACTGGCTGCTGAGGTTCATGGTCATATTTGCTGGCGAGGGGTCGCTGAGCAGCATCCTGAGCTTATTATAACGGTGATGAAAGTTGTATTTGTTCCTGAGAACAGGAAGTTTTTCAGAAGAAACTTTTTTCATCAGGTAAGCGGCGGAGTTTCTTAATCCCGAAGGCAGGCGGTTAAGCATCTTACCGTGTTTCATCAAATAATCATATCGGTTATAGCCCGCGAAACTTTCATCGCCGCCATCGCCACTGAGCGCCACCGTTACTTCTTTACGCGCCATCCTTGAAACAAGTGTTGTTGGAATGGCGCTGCTGTCAGCAAAAGGTTCGTCGTAATAAAAAGGTAATTGTTCAATGATGTCGAGCGCTTCTTTCTCCGTGCAAAAAAGTTCGTGATGATCTGTGCCAAGATGCTTTGCAATATCTTTTGCGTACTGCGATTCATTAAGCCCGATATCGGGAACACCAATGGTGAATGTTTTAATCTTTTCGCTCCTGTTTTTTTGCAGGATGCTGGTGACACACACACTGTCGTAACCCCCGCTCAGGAATACGCCGACGGGAACATCCGATACCATACGGTAATTGAAAGCAGAAGTAAGAAGCGTTTCTGTTTCTTTTTTTGCTTCATCAAGAGAAATGTCAAGCTTTGGTTGATTGTACGCATCGGTATAAACATCCCAATAACACTCCGTAGTTATTTTTTTCGTTTTAAGATCCAGTATTAACGAATGCCCGGCCTCCAGCTTGTAACAATGCTCAAAGATGCAATGCGGTGAAGGTACATTTCCAAATTGCATAAACGCGGCAACAGCATTCAAATTCATTTTCTTTTTGAAGCCGGGATGCTGGTGAAAAGCTTTTAACTCTGACGCGAAAAGAAAAAGACCTCCATGATAATAGTAAAATAAAGGTTTAACTCCGGCGCGGTCGCGTAATAAAATAAGCTCCTTCGTTTTACTGTTGTAAATGCCTATTGCAAACATACCAATGAAACGCTCGACGCATTTTATTCCCCATTGCGCATAAGCGTGGAGAATTACCTCAGTGTCAGAAGCGCTCTGGAATGCATGGCCAAGTTGTTTTAACTCTGCATTTATTTCTGCATGATTATATATCTCACCGTTGAACGTGATCCAGAGATCATCATATTTCATGGGCTGGCTTGCACGTTCACTCAGGTCAATAATTGAGAGGCGGCGATGTGCTAATCCTAACCGGAAAGAAGATTCTGAAAAAAATTGAGTTCCTTCACCGTCCGGCCCCCGGTGTTGAAGTGCGCCTGACATAGATGATAACACAGCTTCAGTGGAGTTGTTATTGAAATCTGCCAGGCCGCTGATACCGCACATAAATTTTTTTGTTTAATCAATATTCAGTAACAATGAAAAACTTAGTTCACCATTTTTTCAGCAACCTGGTACTGTTGAAAATCAGTAATCTCGCGTTTAGCGGGGGAAGTTAAAACCTGCTGGCTCTTTTTTTTAAAACTGAATATAAGCATGGAAAGCAGCAGAAAGGGAAATAGAATGGTAAGCGCGAACGTGAAACGGTGGAAGAAAGCCATTTTAGCGGCAGGCATTTTATTCACGTCTCCATATTCTACCTGTTCGAGTAACTTGAAAAACACATCTTTTTCGAGCTTTGATTCATAAACAACAAACAGTGAATCTTTTTTTGAAAGGTAATAATTCATGCTAAGATGGTGGTCCTGGATTTTAGTCCAGGCCGGCTCCATGCTCACATCGTGGACGTGCCAGGCTCCATCGTACCGAACCTCACATAAAAAATGACCCGGACCTTCACGGTACCCAAGACCAACGCTTCTCACGTCGATGTTTTTTGCGCGAAGTAACTTCATCAGTACAATGGTTTGTTGACTACAGAGACCACTGGAATGCTTTAAAATATCTTCAGGAATTACAATTGATGAAAGATGCGACCATAGGAATTTACCGGCCGCTGCCGCAATCCAGTTCTCGCTGTAGGTATAATCCAGCGAGCCATGGTAAAATCGTTGTTTTGTGATAAGGCTGAGTGTTGCAACATAACTTGCTGTATCAAACGTACCGGTATGCTGGGCGGCGTAAACGCTGTCGGCATAAGCCAGGCATTTCTCGGGCGTATCGAGGCGGGAAAGTTCGGATTTGTAGAGCTCGCCGTGCGCTGCGGGGTTGTTACCGGAGCTGAAAAAGCGGCCAACAAAAGGCAATAGGCTCAGGAGAAAAAGAACTAAATAAAGGAAAGTGCGCTTATCTTTAAACAGGCTAATCACGGGCAATCTGGGGGCTTTAAAGCTTTAAAGATATGAAATTATTTGATACCATTTCGGGCTAATTCATCGCTTTGGTCTTACAAATCAACCTATTTGTCTATTAAACGGCAACCCCCGCGCGCACCAGTACAGCCTTAAACAGGAACCGCGCCGAACGCCCAACCTGGTTAGTCCTGAAGTGGGCTTTAGCAAGCATCATATATCCAAGCAGTAAACTTTTTTTCAAAAGATGCCGCGGGATAAGATTGTGTGATAAGAGGTGCTGGTAATAAAGCTCATTATCTTTCACCAACTTTGGTGTAAGGTTCCCCGACATGCTGCCGGGCGTTATGCGGTACAGGAGTTTGCCTTCACGTTTCACCAGCGCCGCCTTTCCCACTTTGAAACACTGTAAGAGAAAAAAGCGATCGGCTGTGCTTGACAGCGTAGTATTAAAGTGCAATTGGTGCTGATCCAGGAATTGTTTGCGGAACATGTAATTAGATGGACACGTGCTAACGAGTGGCGCGTAAAACAAAACCGGTTCAATTTCCGTAGCGCCTGCTTTTACAACAGTATTTATTTTTTCGGAAGTAAAGTCATGTATTTCTCCACAAACAAAGCTTGTGGTGGTGTTTGCAGCAAGGTGGTCATGCCTGTTTTTTAGAAACCCTTGCTCCATTTTATCGTCAGCATCAAAAAAAACAATGTAGTTGCCCTTAGCGTATTTGTACCCCGTGTTTCTCGCTGCCGATACTCCCTGGTTGGACTGGTTATAATAAAAGAGGCGAGGATCGTTATAGCGCTGGATGAATTCGCGCAGGTTATCGGTACTTCCGTCATCTACCAGTATGATCTCGAAGTTTGATTCATCCTGTGAAAAAATGCTGTCTAGGGTTTCATGAATGAAAGTAGTTCCATTATAACATGGAATGATTATGCTGATTTCGGGGGTCATTATGGTTTACAAACAGCAAAGAAAGTTTTGCATTTTTTTATTGCGGCCGCGTCGTTGACAAGCGTATAGTCTTGTTCTGTAGGATACATCGGCAGCTTGGTTAAAAATTTCATGATCGCGTTTTGGATGCCGAGAGGAATTTTACGTACGCCCCGGAGATACAGGAAGCGTTCAACATTCTTTCCAATTGACATACGCATGCTCTTTTGACCGGTATACCGCGAATACTGTTGCCCGTAAAGTTCCACCGAGGAAAAAACCGTATGGAGAATTTTGTGTATCTCTTCGTAATTCCATTCCTGTGTATGAAAGGGATTAAGAACTTTTCCACCCGGGCTGTTGATCTCGATGTTGGGTGTTGAAACTATAATAATCCCGTTGCGCTTCGTGATGCGTCGGAACTCCTGCAGCACTTTCATATAGCCTGTTGTGTGTTCTATTGTTTCAAACGAAACCACCGCGTCAAAATATTGGTCACCATAATTAATAGCTGTACCATCAATCACTTCAAACTTTAAGTGGGGATGTGAGAAGGCCTTGTTGCATAGTTCAACAGTCTCGCTGGAAATATCTCCTCCAATGACAGTAAATCCTTTCTCAGCCAGGAAAAGAGAGCCGAAGCCACTTCCGCAGGCAATATCCAGCACCTTTGACCCTGGAGAAATGTATTGCGCTGCAACGATGTAACGGTGCAGGTGCTCGCCCCACCATGGATTATCCTTATCTGCTGCCTGCCTTTCCGATGACATTTTACGGATTTAAATATAGTGATTCTAGTTGTTGCATGTGTAGCGGGTAATTAAAACGTTGCACAGAAGAATAGCCGTTGGTAACAAGTTTTTCGCGAAGTACCGGATCGTTTTCCAGCTTTAGAATGGAGTTATAAATTTGAATGCTGTTGTTGTAATCCACCACCAGCGCGTTCGAATTACCAGTGATAAATTCAGGCGCAACCCCCGATAATGTAAACACTGATGGAACTCCCGCAGCAAGAGCTTCTACGTAAGTTTGACCGAAAGCTTCAGAATGCGCATCAATTGGCACATGCACAAAAACATTGAACATCCTGTACAGTGCAGGAAGATCGTTTTCAAATTCAATTTCAGTATAAGTGTTCGGCGGAAGTTCGCGCAATTGCTTTTTTATTTCATGTGCAAAATCGCCGCTGGCATTGCACAGCACCAGGTGATACTGGCCAGGGCGTTCCTCTGCTAGCTTTCTGAATGCAGAAATAATATGTGTAACTCCTTTTAAGTGGAGATAGCGCGAGATAGCGCCAATAGTATATTTCCCACGGGGGATGTTATATTTTTCGTAGAGAGCATCTATGCGGCCCTTCTCAACATTTTGAAATTCTTCGAGCTTAAAGCCATGGTGGATCACAGATATTTTTTGCTCCGGGACTTGTTCCAGGTTCACCAGCGTATGTTTAACATTCTGGCTGATTGCTATAATTTCTGTTGCCCGCGCATTACACCATTTGTCGTACTTAACGCCGGCGGGGTGATACGTGTGTTGCATCGTACTGTGATGGCGGGTATAGATTCTTTTCTTTATGCTTGCAAGCCATGCTGCGGTTAGTCCAAACACCGAAGCTTCAAATAAGTGGCAATGTACAATTGCAGGTCTTTCTTTAATGAAAAGAAAAAATAGCCTGCAGAACGCTGATAGCTGTTGTAAACGCGAATTTGCTGCAAACCGCTTTACCGGGAATTTTCGTTTTTCGAGGAAACTTTCAAACGGCGAGAGAGCAGGATTAAGTAAAATAAATTGAACCAGGAACTTCTCCCTGTTTATAGTTTCAGCCATCCATTCAAAAGCCAGGGCTTTCTGCGTGTTGGAAATAACTATAATTATTTTTTTTGGCTTCATATTTAAATGAGCTTTAGCCGTCGTGCTGTATCGCTGTTACAAAGCAAATAATTATAATCATCACTCTGCGTGATACGGCTTACCTGGCGGATACCTTTTTCTTCGCTGATATTAAAATAAAGATAATTAAGCGGTGCCACTATCTCCTGGATTTTTTCTCCAACCTCATCGTTAAGTACCTCTACAAGCAGTACAGGTTTGTGAAGATACAAATGCTCTTTATATCCTTGCAGCACTTCAGGCTCATGCGTTTCAACATCAATCTTAATCAAATCGATTCCTGGAAGATTAAATTTTTTGATATGATCATCCAGGGTGAAGGTTTGAATTGTAACGGGAATTGTTTTTACGGACTCAATATTACGGTTTTGATTAACCGTAACAGAATAGGTATGCTCGTCTTCAGTATCATAAATTGTAGCTTCGCCGGTTTTATCCGACAACGCTATTTTAAAGGCACTTATGTCGTAGTTGTTAAGCCTGATATTTGTAATAAGTTTCTCGTATACGCGGCTTACGGGTTCAAAAGCCAGGACTGTTGCGTTAGGATTAATACATTTTGAGATGAGCGAGTAAATCCCGGTATTGGCGCCTACATCAACTATTACATTCGCGGTTTTGGATAATTCGATCCACAGGCTTAATGATTTTTTCTCCCATCCTCCTGTAACGCCAGCCCAAAAGATATCGTTCTCAATCACAAAGCCGTAGTGTCGCATTAAGAAAGCCGAGTCTTTTTCCACCTCGACTGTGAAAACATCTTGGAAGTGAAAGTGGCGGTAAATTCGTTCGGGGGGATGCCATATTTTTTTCAGAGCCAGGAAGAGCGTTTTTTTAAAAGGAATAGCCCTGTATATGCTCTTTAAGAACTTTTTCATTGTGGGAGTGAAAGTAAAAGTAAGGAAATTAATTAGAATTACTTTCCCTCACGCGTGGGCGCAGCCACGGCAGTGGGAGCAGGAAAGAAGAGTAGGCTGCTATTACAAGGAATACAATGAGGAAACTCAGCGTAGTGGCGTAGGCCGCACCAATAGCGCCAAACGCGTTGATAAAAACGTAATTGAAAAGACAATTCAATGCAATGTTCAATAAGGAAAGAAAACCGAGAAACATTGTTTTTCCCTGGTAAAACACTATTGGTGTCAGTAGCAGGTAAAATCCCCAAAACACGTATGATAAAGCTACCCAGAACACGTATTGTAATCCTTTGTGAAACTTCTGATCAATAAAGAGCTCGAAAAAATAAGGCGCCAGCAGTACCAGGGCAGCGAAACAAACAATGATGAGAATGATAAATGCGTAACCTGTTTTTACAATTTGAACTTTGGCATGCTCAGTTATTTTTGAAAGCCGCTCATAAATAAAAGGCGAATAAAAATTGGAGAACGCTGTAATAGGCAGGAGCAGCATAACGCCCACCTGGTAACCAATACTGTAGATACCGGCTTCATCTATCGAGATCATTTTAGCAATGAACAAGCGGTCGCTCTGGTTAATTACAAATTTGCCCAGTTGATGAAAGACAAGAGGATAGCCAAAGAGCGCAAGCTTAACGAGATCTTCTTTTGAAAAAATAAAACGAATATATTGCTGGCGTACACCAAAAAACCATAGCGCTACTAAAAACTGCAGCAGGAGAGAAATGATCCACGCATAGATTCTGCCTTCCCAGTTTTTATATACGTGTACTACGAAGTAATACGAAAGTGCCATTTCCAAAAGCGTTAGTACCACAGAATAAATAAGGTAAGAGAGCGGCTTCTTATGGTTGATGAAATAATTGCGTGTTTCCTCTCCAATAACGGAAACCACGCTTGTTGCCGGGATCAGCAAAATAAAAAAGAGAGAGAAATAAGAGAAATCTTTTATGAAGGGGAAGGCTGTTGCACATAGTGCCAGGACAAGAATTGCAGATGCTATTACCAGCCAGAAGTAAGTTGAAAAAAGAGTGGTTTGCCTAATAGTATTCTTGTCGGCTTTAAAAAACTCCAGCCAGTAATAGCCGGATGAACTGAGACCAATAAGAGGAGTAAGAATCATTACATAGGTGCTGAAAAGTGCCGTGGTACCGTAGTCTTCTTCGCTAAGATAAGTTGTAAGAATGGGAAGGATAAAAACATTCAGGAGCGCGCAGATAACCGAGGTCAGCGTATAAATAGAAAAGCTATAAATAATTTTCTTAAGCATTTATTAGTACGTCAGCCAGCCGCCTGGTAGACAGCCCGTCAGTTTTATAAAGATAATTGTTCACAAGGAGTTCTTTCTGTCTTTCGTTAAGAGGCTTCAGTGTAAGCTCACTTTCAGTAAAGTTATTAAAATCAACCACGGTAATAATATTTTCGGTAACCACTTCTTCATTGGCTGCCGGAATTGCATTGAATAATACCACGCTGTTACAATACGCAGCAAGAGGCAGTAAACCGGAAATGTGAACAAAAAAGCAGCCCGCAGCGTTTAGGATTAATTGGTCAATGTCTGCATCACGGTAAAATAATACGCCAGGCAGATCAAACTGTTGGTCATATGACACCGGGTGAAGCTTGATAATAAGCTGTTTGTTCTTCTTTTCACAAAACGCGCTTAGTTTTTTATAGAAACTTATCTTGTCATCAATTGATATCTCTGAATTTGAGATCTCTTCCAGGGGTGTATCAAATAGAACATAATAGGAGGCGTCTTCACGCCTGGCAACTGCCGATAGTTTTTTGAAAAATTCATCAAACTGCGGGTTTCCAATATAGGAGAGCTTTTCAGCAGGGATATGATCACGAGTAACAATATAAGAGGCATTATGCTGTGTGAAGTTGATGTATTTGTCAGCCATCCGGAACTTAAACTTCGCTTTATTGAGGCCAATTGTGAGGCCATAGGTTTTCCTTGCATATATAAAGTAAAACAGCTTTAGCCAATGAAAGGGTTGTAAAACAAAAACAGTTCTGAGTAAAAAGAAAATAGTATCAAAAGAAGTGCTCGTGATGGATGGCTTGAATTTCCGGGGTTCCTTATAGGCAATTGCAATTTCAAAACCGCGTCTTAACCCGTGTTCAAGTACAAAAGTACGAATGCCATAATAGTGGGCGGCAATGTTAAGTCCTACCTGGTGAAAGGACTCAATATCATGGAACAGGATCTTTTTTGGTTTTATTTTTTTAATGAGCTCCTGCGGAGAAGAGTAATCATGCCAGGAAATAACAGGAAATCCCTGTGGGCACGTTTTTTCCTCGTAGTAATAAAGGAAAATGATATCGAAAAATTCTGAAAGCTGGTAAAGGTGTGCGGTGAGGTCCCTGCGTTTATAGTCCCAGTTAATGAGTATGAGTTCTTTGTTGTTACTCACTTTACTTTTGCTTTTCAACAAATTGTTTTAGTTCTGCCGCCGAGGTATTATACGAAAACACATCAGCTATGTTTAAAAAGTTTTCTTTGTCAACGCAATGGTGATATAAAAGCTTTGATGCGTCAAGCTTTTCGCGGTCATGTATAAATTTAGCCAGGAGTTGCCTGATGTCTTCAGACGAATAACAGAGATCAGGATACAACTTCTTGAAAACAATAAATCGTTCTGCATCGTTAGAATACACTGATAATTTTTCCCCGAGTGCCGTAATGTCTTGCGCCGGTGAAGCCTTTGCGCAGCTGTGCCCGGAAGAATATTTGTACTCCCCTGAGCTCTTTATAAACGATTGTAACTCTTTTTTAGATGATTCTAGTTTAAAAGTGCTGTCAAGTTTTCCCGAATTTTCTTTGTCGGTGATATGGAAGTAGGCAAAGCGTACCAGCTTCAGCTTTTCAATCTCGTAGTTGATATGAATGAGCATCTGGTTCAATTGGGATACACTTAAGCAATTATTCATGCACGTGTTCTCAATAACAAGGTACCTGTCGTCTTCGGTCTGCGCCTTTTTTATAAGATAGTTGGCATAGGTCATGTAGAGGGCAGGCATTGGTTTCACACAGTCGCCACTTTTTGGGAGGTTATTGAAGTAGGTTGGTTTGCCATCTTTGAGCTCGCAATAGTGGCCCAGTAAATTGTTATTTATTTTATAGCTTGTGTCTATAATCGGCTTCTCCGGCACCAGGGGTGAAGGAAGCGGACGTATGACTTCCGTCGCCATAAATGTAAGCCTTACTTTTTCGTTCTTTATATCTACCAGGTATTTAAACTCTTTATTCTTCGCCGGGAAACCTTTTTCCAGGAGGAAAATTTGTGATGTTGTTCTAAGCTTGTTTGTAAATTCGATTTTTACGGTGATCGTATCTTTCGTGATTTTTTGCAGCAGCACATCCACTTCGGGCTTTTTATTCACTGCCGAGTCGCCAATATAAACAGTAAAGGGAATTCCAGTGCCTGTAAACAAACGGAGGTTATTTTGGGCAGCACAATAAACCGCGACTGTAAAAAAAAGTATGGCTAGAATTTTGCGCATTGCACTAATTTAAACTTTTATTTTCTTTAAAGTAGGTGTATACGAGATTGGCTTTACTTTTTCCAACTACTTTTTCCAGCTCTTCCAGTGTAGCCTCCTTAATATTTTTTACGCTTTTTAATTCCAGCAATAATTTCTCCGCTGTTTTATTACTGATGCCTTTTATCTCTCCCAGTTCAGTCTTAAATGTTTCACGGCTTCTTTTATTGCGGTGGTGCGTGATGCCGAAGCGATGGGCCTCATCGCGAATGTGCTGGATAACTTTAAGGGTTTCGCTTCGCTTATCAAGATAAAGAGGTATAGGATCGTTGGGAAAATAAATTTCTTCAAGCCGTTTCGCAATCCCAATAATTGCAACTTTTCCCATGAGGCCAAGCTTTGTAAGGCTTGCAACCGCAGCGCTGAGCTGTCCTTTACCGCCATCAATCACAATAAGCTGCGGGAGTGGGAGATTTTCTTCAAGCACGCGAGTATAACGACGTGTAATCACTTCTTCCATCGTTGCAAAATCATCAGGACCTTCAACTGTTTTCACATTGAAATGCCGGTATTCTTTTTTCGCAGGCTTGCCGTCAATAAAAACAGGCATGGCGCTGACCGCGTGGGAGCCCTGGATATTACTGTTATCAAAGCCTTCAATCCTGCGGGGCTGTTCTGTTAAGCGCAGGTCTTTCATCATCTGGTTCATGATGCGCTCCGTGTGCCGGTCGGGGTCAGTTAATGCCATTTGCTTTTCACGCTCCTGCTTATACGCCATCGCGTTGCGGTGGCAAAGATCCATCAGGTGTTTTTTATCGCCAATTTTTGGGACAATGTACTCGCAGCCGGGAAGTTCAATGTGCGGTTCAAAAGGCACTAAAATATCTTTACTGGTGCTGTTAAACCGGTTTCGGAATTCAAGAATGCCAAAGAGTAATAACTCCTCATCGCTTTCTTCCATTTTTTTTCTCAGTTCAATAGTTTGTGCGTGGATAATGGCCCCATTATGAATTTTAAAATAATGGATATACGCGTTGCGCTCGTCACTGATGATGTTGAATACATCGGTATTGGTCACTGAAGGGTGCACCACCGTTGATTTTCCCTGGTAAGCACTTAAAATGTCAATGCGCTTTTTCAGGTTTTCTGCTACCTCAAAATCATAACGGTTCGCGGCTTGCTGCATCTTCTCTTTCAGGTCGCGCAAGGCAAAACCAAGGTCGCCTTTCAGGATCTGCCTTATCTGTTTGATGTTATCGTCATACTCTTCTACCGGCTGTTTGGCCACGCATGGAGCTTTGCAGCGCCCGATGTGAAACTCAAGGCAGGGCCTGAATTTTCCTTTCGAGATATTTTCATCGCTCAGATCATAACTGCATGTGCGTAATGGATAAAGCTGGCGGATCAGGTCGAGCAACGTGTGCATTAATTTCACCGAAGCATAGGGACCATAATATTCGCTTTTATCATGCACCTTGTTGCGCGTGTACATGAGGCGGGGAAAGCGTTCTTTCTTGAGCACAATCCAGGGGTAAGTCTTATCGTCCCTTAAGTTTACGTTATAGCGGGGCTTTAAACTTTTGATTAGGTTGTTCTCCAGCAGCAACGCGTCCAGCTCCGTGTTTACCTTCACCGATTTGATGTCTGCTATCTTGCGAACCATGATGCGCAACCTTGAGCTATCATGTTCTTTGGTGAAGTAAGACGATACCCTTTTCTTCAGGTTCTTGGCTTTACCAACATAAAGCAAGGTATTTTCGCTGTCAAAATACTGGTAAACGCCGGGAGAATCAGGCAAAGACCGGATAAGGGACTGTATGTGCTCGGAGTACGCGTCTATCACGCTGCAAAGGTATTGTTTTTAAATGCTTTTTAAATCCCGGTGCTTTATTCCCCGCGTTAAAGAAAGTTATTTTCAAATGGCTGATTTACAGGATATTAACTAATTAATTTCCACGAAAATTATTCGTATTTTCGAATTCTGTTTTTTTAGAAAATTATGGCGAAATTTAGAAGAGAAGATGCCCTGGATTACCACTCACAAGGCCGTCCGGGTAAAATTGAAGTAATTCCTTCCAAACCTTACAGCACCCAGCGCGATCTTACACTTGCATACTCTCCCGGCGTGGCGGAGCCCTGCCTCGAAATAGAGAAAAACCCGGAGGATGCATACAAATACACCGCTAAGGGTAACCTAGTTGCTGTAATTTCAAATGGTACCGCGGTTTTGGGCCTTGGAAACATTGGCGCACTTGCTTCTAAACCGGTAATGGAAGGTAAAGGCCTCCTCTTTAAAATCTTTGCTGACCTCGATGTGTTCGACATTGAAATTGATACCACGAATATTGATGAGTTTGTTCAGACGGTGAAGAACATAGCGCCCACTTTTGGCGGTATTAACCTTGAAGACATAAAGGCGCCTGAATGTTTTGAAATAGAACGCAGGTTGAAAGAAGTGCTTGATATTCCGTTGATGCACGATGATCAGCATGGTACAGCGATTATTTCTGCTGCAGGATTACTGAACGCTGTGGAGCTATCCGGTAAGAAAATGCAGAATGTAAAACTTGTTATTAACGGTGCGGGCGCATCTGCCAACTCTTGCGCAAAGATGTACATAGCAGTAGGCGTGAAGCGTGAAAATATTTTGATGCTCGATAGCAAGGGCGTATTGCACAAAGGCCGCACGGACCTGGACGAATACAAATCTTATTTTGCCACTGAGAAAACAAACATCAATACGCTTGCGGAAGCAATCAAAGGCGCTGATGTGTTCGTGGGTCTTTCAAAAGGAAATATTTTAACGCAGGACATGGTGCGCAGCATGAACAAAAACTGTATCGTGTTCGCGTTAGCCAATCCCACTCCTGAAATTTCTTATGAGGAAGCAATTGCTGCACGTCCTGATATTATCATGGCTACAGGCCGAAGTGATCATCCTAACCAGGTGAACAACGTACTCGGGTTCCCGTTTATTTTCCGTGGCGCAATGGATGTTCGCGCTACAACTATTAACGAGGAAATGAAACTGGCTGCTACAAAAGCCATTGCCGCACTGGCAAAGGAAAGCGTTCCTGATTATGTGAATCTTGCCTATGGCTCAAAGAATCTTAGTTTCGGGCCGGATTATATAATTCCGAAGCCAATCGATAACCGCCTTATTTCTGCAGTGTCATCCGCGGTAGCAAAAGCTGCTATTGACAGCGGTGTGGCCAAACGCATGATCACGGATTGGGATGCTTATAAAACCGAACTTGACAACAGGCTGGGCAAAGACAACAAACTCATGCGAAGCCTTGCCAACAAAGCAAAGAGCAATCCTAAGAGGGTTGTATTTGCAGAGGCAGATACCTATAAGATCCTGAAAGCCGCGCAGGTAGTGCGCGACGAGGGAATTGCAAAACCAATCCTTCTTGGAAATAAAGAAATAATCAAACGTCTTGCCGAAGAGAACCACATTGAACTCTCCGACATGCCAATTGTAGATCCTATTACTGCGGATGAATCGCAGCGCAACGAGTTTGGCGACCTGCTCTGGAGAAAACGCCAGAGGAAAGGGCTAACGCAGCACGATGCGCGTAAGCTTATGCGCGACAGGAATTACTACGGATCTATGATGGTGGAGTATGGCCTTGCAGATGCCATGATCAGCGGATTAACGCGAAAGTATGGTCAACCTATAAAAGCAGCGTTACATGTGATTGGCGTACAAAAAGGAATCCGGAAAGTTGCTGGTCTTTACCTGATGGTGACTAAGCGCGGTCCTTATTTCTTCGCTGATACCACGATGAATACAGATCCGACGGCTGAAGAGCTTGCAGATATAGCGGTGCTTACAGCCAACACTGTGAAACAATATAACATCACCCCGCGTATCGCAATGCTGTCATACTCCAACTTCGGTTCGGCAGATGGTGAAGTGCCAGACAAAGTTGCGAAGGCTGTAAAAATACTGCATGATAATTACCCTGGACTTATTGTGGATGGGGACATACAGGCTAATTTCGCTACCAATAATACATTGTTGCAGGAACAGTTCCCGTTCAGCACGCTGGTGGATAAAGATGTGAATACGTTTATTTTCCCTAACCTGGCTGCAGGAAATATTGCTTACAAACTGATGCAGGAGTTGGGCGGCGCAGAAGCTATTGGTCCCGTGCTAATGGGGCTGAACAAGCCTGTGCACGTATTGCAATTGGGAAGCAGCGTTCGCGAAATTGTAAACATGATCATTTTATCGGTGGTTGACGCCCAAACAAGAAAGTAATTTATCGTTCTGGAAATTGTATGGCATTGATAAATTACATTAAGGGTTACATTACTTCTAAAAACCCCGCTCACGTTGTAATAGAGGCGGGCGGGATTGGATATGGTCTTCTCATTTCCCTTCAAACTTTTTCAAAGATTGCTGACCAGCGCGAAGTGCAGCTGTTCGTGGAAAGCGTTTATATTCGTGATGATAACCCGCGTTATTATGGTTTTTATGAAGAAGATGAGCGCGAACTTTTCAGGAAGCTTATTTCCGTGAGCGGGGTAGGCGGAGGAAGCGCGCTGCTGATGCTGTCAAGCCTTAGTGCTGCTGACATTGCAGGAGCAATCAATACCGCCAATGTAGCTATGCTGAAAAGCATTAAGGGCATAGGCGATAAAACCGCGCAGCGCATTGTAGTTGACCTCAAAGGAAAGATGGGAAAACACGAGGGCGGGATCTCCCAGATTTTAAGCACTTCGTACAATAAAAACCGCGACGAGGCGTTATTGGCTTTGGTTACTTTAGGCTTCCCGAAACCTGCCGCGGAAAAGGCCCTGGAAAAGGCTATCAAGCAACAGGGAACAGGCACGGATAACGTTGAATTATTAATTAAAGCAGCCTTAAAAAACTTTTAAGATTTAGTGAGAGCAAGCGGCCTTATAAATTTTGTTTTGGTGACGAGTTCAACGGCGCTGTTGATGGGCGTGGTGACTCGTTCAAACAAAGGCAATAGCGCTGATAATTTTATACCGGCTGGAAAACCAGGACTGGTCATGCAGGTCGATAGCCCCATTACCGAAGATCCGGACCTGCTTTACGAGTTCAAGGACAATAATGGCAAGCCGCCTCAATTTGATCCGAAGTCTAAACTTTATCTCGACGATCCTTCCAACGTAAAGACGGATGTACAGTATAACCCACAAACCGGTAATTACGACATCACGCAGAAAGTTGGTGATAATATTGATTATCGCCCGGAAACATACATGAACATGAAGGAATACA
>JGI24806J26614_1000107_pt1 | contig 17474 bp, 16 predicted proteins | sample Kansoi200umMDA_FD_26614 | JGI IMG/M metagenome (IMG submission 26614)
GTGCACGAAACTTAGGAATAGCGACGAAACTTATAGAAAGATGTATCACCCGTTGCAAAGAAAATGAAGCGACACAACTTTGGTTGCAGACAACTATGTCACTGCCCGAAGCTCACAAACTTTATTACAAGCTTGGCTTCAACGATAAAAAAGCACCAAAACAAATGACAGTGCTAAAACGGACAGAAAAAATTATGGTACTAGACATGTAGGCGGGGCTAAAGGGTAGCTAAAAACTTTTAATCATTTTGCCTTCTGTTGCAACTGATCAGCAGTTCCTGGGGCAAGGGCTCTTGATAAATTGTGTTTAATTTTTCGGCTTAAAAAACGACAAATGTCTTTTACGTCTAAATATTACTACTAAGAGATGCGCAACCTGGATGAAATAATACATACCGTTAACGGCATGTACAGCAAAGGGGAAACTACTACCCTTAAACTTAAAGATGAAAAGCAAGGGCTTATCCATGTAAGCACTGCCGCGGAAAAATGGTATATAGTTATAAACGGCAACTTTTGTAACGTTAGCCACGATCTGCATTTTACGGTGGACAGGTGCTCGCCGTTTATTATGATGTATTTTCAGCTAAAAGGCACTTCTACATTTGCCAGCCGCACCAATGTCAGTATAACCGGTCAGATGCATTCCCTCAATTATCTTCCTTCATTCAAATTAAATACCTGTATAAAGAAGAATACGGTGGAAGAATTTTTTGTTGTAAAGATATTCCCCGACCTCCTACTACAGCAATTGCAGGACTGCGACGAAAGCAACCCGCTGGTTAATTTTTGCAAACGAAAAGATCCCTTTGTTACACTTGATACACCGCAGGTAATAAAACCAGCCATATACCAATGCATTCATGACTACATGAATTGCCCCTACACGGGAGCGTTAGCTACTGCCTATAAAGACAATATTATTCTTAACCTCTTTATTCACCAGTTGGCTGCTTTTACGGGAGCGGAGAGTGAACCTGGAGATACCGAAACCAGGCTCAGCAGGGCGGACATTGATTTGATGAACGATATTAAAACTTACCTCGATCAGCATTATCTTGAAGTGGAATCGTTGCAGCAGCTTACCCGTAAGTTTTATATCAATAGCTTTAAATTAAAGCATGGTTTTAAGCAGCTCTTCAGTAATTCTGTAATGAAATATGTTGATGAACATAAAATGAACTACGCCCGCACAAAACTGCAGCAGTGTAGGGCAGACATAGCAGATGTAGCGGATGAGCTGGGATACAAACATTACAATAATTTCAGCACCGCCTTTAAGAAAAGATTTGGATATTCTCCGGCAGCCATGCAATGCTGAGCAACCATCCGTTGCTTTTCAACAAAATACTTTTTGCATATATCAAACTACTTTTTGCAGAACTGCTTTGCGCCAAACCTGTCGTTTTTTTGCATCCTAAAATTTTTAAATCAAAGAGTATGGAACAAAAAAACACAACATCATTATCATTACTGCAATGGAAAAAAACGGCCAACAAATGGCTGCCATTATTAAAGCCGTTAACCTACCTGGGCATTATGCTGGTTGGCTTTTCCTTCACAGCTTGTGAAAAGCAGCCCGTGGATTTCAAACCTGGTAATGTATTTCCTGCAATTTCCAACAAAGTGATATTGGATTGGAATGCCACTGCATTGAACGCAATGGAAGCGCCCAACTACCAGCATGTGCTTTTAGCATCAAGGTTGTATGCAATGGTACACATCGCACAGTTTGATGCACTCAATTCAATTAAAGCAGTGTATAAAAAATACTGCAATACTACAAGCGATGCAGACGCACACCCGGTGGCAGCAGCCGCTGTTGCAGCATACACTGTACTACTTCATGATTTGCCGGCCAAAAAAGCAATGCTTGACAGCCAGCTTGCAAAATCAATTGATACTATTGCAAATCTAAACGCCAAACAACAAGGTATTGCACTTGGCATGCAATGCGGCAATAACATTATTGACCTTAGAAAAAATGATGGCGCCTTCCAGGATCCTGTCGGGGCTATTGCACCATCAACAGTTGTCGGTGTGTACCAGGCAGTACCGCCATTCAATTTTGTATTTGCGCCTTTCTGGAAAACAATGAAGCCTTTTGGGTTGCTTCAACCCGAACAATTTCGCTCGGAGCCATACCCGGCTTTGCAAAGTGCGACCTATAAAAAAGATTTTGAAGAAGTAAAAACACTGGGTGAAAAAAACAGCCTGCAGCGTACGGTAGAACAAACAGTCTATGCTAAATTTTGGTATGAGTACGCTGAAATTGGATGGAACCGGATTGCATCGGTTACTGCCGGTAAAGAGAAAACTGATTTGCTGACAACAGCCCGTTTATTCGCTATGCTCAATATAGCACTGGCTGATGCTTACACGGCAGGATGGGATTCAAAATTTCATTATGATTTCTGGAGACCTTACACCGCCATTGTAAACACACCCATATCGGATAAAGGCAATCCCAACTGGGAGCCGCTGATGCCCACGCCCCCGGTACAGGATTATCCATCCACCCACAGCGTGTTGGGTAACGCTGCCGCTATAGTACTTACCTATTTTTATGGCGACAATTATGCCTTTGCAACCACTTCTACATCCTCTGCTACTTCGGGTGCCGCAAGAAGCTTCAAAAGTTTTTTAAGCGCTGCTGATGAAAACGCGGATTCAAGAGTGATGGCGGGGATTCATTTTCGTTTCTCCTGTAAAGCAGGTCAGGCAATGGGGAATAAAATCGGGAAGTGGATGATAGAAAATACATTGAAGAAGGCAGAATGATAACACGCTTCTGTTGATCATTCGGCATCCCTGCAATAAGGATGCTTGTTTTAAAAACTAACCGTTGCAGAGGTGCTATCATCTTTTTCCGTCACCTTAATCATTTGACCAAATAAAATTGGGATTGGGATCTGCTCATTTACGTAAAGTCACTACTACCGGCAATAATATTATTAAGATCAAAAAATTATTACAATGACAAAAAAAGTATTTACAACAAAGTTCAATTACAGTATGCCAGCGGAGGAACTTAAAAAAATAATGCCTGCAGTGGCGCCTAAGTTTTCAGAAATTCCGGGCTGCATCTGGAAAATATGGCTCATTAATGAAGATCGCAAAGAGGCCGGCGGTGTGTACCTGTTTGAATCGGTTACGGAATTGGAGCAATTTGTGAACAGCAACCTGTTTGCGTCAGTGGCCACCAACCCCGCTTTCAGCAATTTACAGACCAATACATTCGGTGTTGCGGAAGCAGCAAGTGTAATAACAGATGCGCCTCTGATGAAGATGGGTGTTTAATGACAAATTCCAGATTATTTATCTGGAAAAAGAAATAGTTGGCAATCTCCTTTGGGCCTCTTTATTCCAAAAAGATTTTGGCGCAAAGTCCCCGGGAAGTAATAAAAATGCGATTATAAAATAGGGAACAGTTAATAATAAATGGGGAACACCTCTGTTATGCAACTGCGCAACCAGGCTGACTTTTACAATGTTATTATTAATCACAAAAAAAATTATATGAAAAAATTCGTTATTGAAAGAAATCTCAAGAACGTTAGTCTTGCGAAACTTATTAAACCAATCAGCTGGTTTTTCATTGGAGACAAGAAACCTGCCGATCCCATTACAGAAGCTATTTCAGAAGGTATAAAAGAAGCATTTAAAGAAATGGAATATCCATTTGGTGAATAGGATATTTTGATATTTAAAGGACAACTAAAAATACACATGTCCTATATCTTATCCGCAATATACCATTAAGCAAGACCTTAAAAAACTTATCGAAAGAATCAACGGAAAGGCAACTGTAAATAGAATTAAATCGTTATAAATCAAAAATTATCAAAAATGAAATTTCTATTAAATATCTCAATTCCAAGTATTATAATAATGATGGGAATCTCTTGTAAAAAACATGAAACTTGCGATTTGCCAAATCACAACGCTGTTCAGCGAACAGTTCAATTTAGACTTTATACCAACAAGGATGTTTCAACTGATCAGCATAATGTTTCTTTCAAATTATTTATAGAGAATGCAAAGCATGAAGTGCTTTGGGATTCAACACTAGCCCCAATGAAAGAGAAAGATATCCCCCGATTTGAAGACAAAATTGTTGTGCAAAAATTAGTGCCTAACGATGACAATTCCCTGTTGAAAGTTGGCTTTCATTATATAATAGAAGATGTAGGATACGCCTCGCATGATGAGCCGGATTTTCCAGGGCAATCTTTTAAAGTTATCGATTTTAATTTCTAATAACTGAAGTGTAGAATTTGATAAAAGCGATCATTTCCCTTTTTAGATTAACTAAGAATTCCACAAAATATCATTGCAGTTATGAACTCACAAAATAAACAACAAACTGATTTTATTAAAATGGTGGCCAAACAACTTGGCAAAAATTTTATGGCCCCCTTGTTTGAAGTGACAAAAGAGAAAAGCCAGGTAGCATATATTGGCGGCCTGGCGGAGATTCTTGATTGGTCAAAGGAATTTTGTGAGCAGTATTACGATAAGGTTACAAACCGGGAAGAATTCATGTGGAGTAGAGATAACATCTGTAATACGCTTAATGATTTGATTATTTCCTTTGGGAGAGAAAAACTTAAAACGTTTTATAGTAAGCCCGAAAATCATACGAATTATTTTTCGAGAAGATATTCATCTATCTGAGAAAACAGCGGTCAAAAAAATCAATTTCTTAATCTACCTTTTTTTTTCTGAGAAACTGATACATACAATTAGGGCGGATTATAAAATAGGGAATCTTTCATTGCTAAATAGGGAATAACTCTGTAATCGCTGAGTAATACTCTTCGCAATTTTGTAATCTATAATACAATTACAGTGCTCCAATAACATAAGTAGTTATCACTGAAAATTAGGTTGAAATGAGAACATTAGCATGAGTAAAATTCATGCATGCTACTTCTATGCTCGTAAAGATCTAAAACGTAAAAGCAAATTAATATGAAAAATAAACTTTTAATACTGTCCTTAATAGTCAGCTCTTGCTTAATAAGCACTCAGCAAATAAAATCACAATCGGTTATCCGGGGAGAAATTAGAGACATTGATGGAGTGCCTCTGCAATCTGCAAATGTGCTTTTATTAAAGTCTTCCTACTCGTCTTTAGTAAAGGGAATGGTTTCGAATGCATTGGGAAACTATTTTTTTGAAACGATAAACAATGGTGAATACCTAATAACAGCAACCGGGTACATAATTAATCTGACAATCATATTTAGCATCAATTACTTCTAATTTTTTTTATCAAAAAGCAACTATTAAGACCATGAGTACGCTTATTTATTCAGAACAAAAAAATGAAGTGCATCTAACGGGCGAACAAATTAAAATGGTACTGGAGGGCTGCAAGGAAAATCAAAGAGATGCACAAAAAAAGCTGTACCGTGTATATTACAGTTATGCCATGGCAATCGCTTTGAGGTATTCTTCAAATTATGATAATGCGGTGGAAATGACGAACGACGGGTTTTTGAAGGTTTTCAGGGACATGAAAAATTTTGTACCGCGGTATGGTAATACTGTTGCCTCGTTTATGGGGTGGTTCAAAAAAATATTAGTAAATGCCTGTATTGATCACATTAGAAAATACAGTAGAAAAGAAATTATGGCCAGTGTGGATACTAATAACCTGACCCTTGCAGATGAACGGGAAACTGCAGAGCAGATATTGCAGCATAAAGAAATTATCAAGTGCATTCAGCACTTATCGCCAATTTATAAGGCGGTATTTAATCTTCATGTTATAGAAGGTTTTTCACACGCTGAAATCGCAGAGAAATTAAATATTTCTGAGGGCACATCAAAAAGCAATTTATTTAAAGCAAGACAAAACCTGCAGCAGCTTTTACAAAAAAGCAATGTTATAAGTTATGAGAGAACTATATAATTACATAGACTATAAGAGCAGGGATGCAGCGGAAAATATCCGGATAGCGTTTGACGAAAACGCCTGGGATAAGATGGAGATGATGCTGGATAACGATGACGAAAATCCGGTCATGCCAGTACGTTTAAATACATCCACTGCAGGTACAGGCTCAAATACAAATCACAAATGGCTGATGTTAGTTGTAGCACTTCTTCTTATGGGAATTGCATCGGTATTTACAAAAAATTATTTCACTTCAAAAAATGAAACGCTTCCGTTAGTTAAAAATAATGGGAAAACATTAGGTAAAAGTGCTGATGAAGATTTGATCAATAGCCATGTTAAACAAAAACATTTGGTAAATAAACATGTTTCGGTGCAACAACCTGGGAATAATACAAATAAAAACTTCAGATCGCAAGCAACCTTTGATAATAAGATTACGCTTTCTCATGCAACTAATAAATTTAAAAACATAAGTACCGGTAAAAATAAATTCATCTCAAAAGAAAATAATTTATTTACCATTTTTAACGAGATACAAGAGAACGGAGATTATGATCTGCCGCTCACTAAAAAGAATGAAAGCAAAGTGGAAGTTAAGCTTGAAAATAAACAAAAAGATCGGCAAGAGATTAATAGTACTGAAAAATATATTGGTCCGAGGCCAAACATAAAATTTACAGAAGAAGAAAAAGACAGTAACCAGCGCCACATAATTATTTCGCCTGGCGTAAATACCAAACACAGATCTTCTTCATATTTTAAAAATAAGTTCTTTAAAAATCTTGGATTCTCCGCTTTTGTGTTTCCTGAGATGAGTTTTGTAAAAATTAAATCAACTGACGGAATCAGCACTGGATACGGCGCAGGTATCAATTATACAATCGGCAAACATTTTACTTTGCAGGCGCAGTTTTTCAAAACAAGAAAGCTGTATATCACTGACAGGAAAGGATACAACCCGGTTGCGGGCTCATCACTTATTTCCATTGATACCTTGAAAGTAAATGCCGATTGCAAGGTTTGGGATGTACCGGTAAATCTGCGATACAATTTTAAAAGTAATATCAAAAATGATTTCTTTATTAGCGCAGGCCTCAGTTCTTACATCATGAAAAAGGAAGTGTATGATTTTGATTATTACAACCAGGGTATTTATGAAACAAAGCAACGCATTATCGAAAATGAAAATAAACACGGCTTCTGTAACCTCAATTTATCAGTAGGGTATCAGTATTGGCTAAATAAAAAATGGTCAATTGGATTTGCACCCTACTTAAAGTTACCCTTAACCGGTGTAGGTGCAGGAAAAGTGAAGTTAACCAGTGCAGGTGTGTTATTCAACCTCACATTTAAACCAATGAAGTAAAAGCTAACGATGATTTGTTCCGGGCAAAGATCAGAGGCTCTCAAGGTTTAATTTATCAATCAATTATTTAAAAGTTTTAAAATCAAAAAATGAAAAAGTTATTTTCTATGGGCATAGTATTGTCCACATTAGTGTTATCAATAACGAGCTGTAAAAAAGATAATATAGCTAACCCAAAACCGCCTGAAGTGCTTAAAAATGATATTAATCTTTCTACCAATGCAACCTTCGGTACATATCTTTCCAACAAGCAGGGACTTACATTGTACATGTTCGCCAATGATGCGGATGGCATAAGTTCTTGTACAGGTGGATGCGAAAGTGTATGGCCTGCTTTTACGGCAGATTTAACTACAGCAAAATTAGATGCTGGATTGATAGCAGCAGATTTTGCAACAATTACTACTGCGAGCGGTAAAAAACAAGTTACTTACAAGGGTTGGCCATTATACACTTATTCTCCTTCGTCTAACGATGATTATGGTAACCCGGTTAACAAACCTGAAACGGCAGGTTCCACCACCGGTGATGGTATGGGTGGTATATGGTTTATAGCAAAGCCCGACTATACTATTATGTTTGCCAACAAACAGTTAACAGGTTTAGATGGTAATATTTATAAAAGTGATTACACTATTGGCATAGGTAAAACAATTTATTTCACCAATGGTGCAGGAAGAACAATTTATACTTTTGCTGTTGACAGTTTTAACGTCAATAAATTCACTAAAGCAGATTTTTCAAACAATACAATATTTCCAATTTATGAACAGGAAAAAATAGTTGTGCCTTCTGCTTTAAATAAAACTTTGTTTGGAACAATTACTGTTGCAGGCAGAAAGCAAATGACTTACAAAGGATGGCCGTTGTATCATTTTGGCCAGGACGCTGTCCGTGGATCAAATAAGGCTGTTAGTGTACCCATTGCAGGCAAATGGCCCGTAGCAGTTAAAGATATTGTGGAAGCAGCAAGATAGTTTCAGTTTAGGAAGTGTATAGATTAATGTAAAAGACAGGTTTAGTGCCTGTCTTTTTTATTTCGTTAATGGATGATAGCAAAAATCAAAACCCGTTCAAAAGAAAACATTGAACGGGGTTTTGTTTTTATGATAATCAGCAGAAACTCTTTGTTGTTTCAAATTAACACTCTACTTTTAATAGCATTTAAAAAACATCCGTTGGTAAATATTACTTTTTATTAGTTAAAGAGTTTTATTTCCATTCCTTGAGAATCCCGCACTTTCCAAAATTCATTTTTTTTACGGCAGATAATTTTATTTAAACAGAACGGCTATTTTTTTTACTCATTAAACATTTATCATGAAAAAGATTTTCTTTTTTCTCACGGCTTTATTTGCTTTATCAATTTGCGTTAACGCACAAAACACCTCGCCTTACTGGAGTTTGGAGGGCAACAACAATGCGGTTGCCGGTTCCAAGCTTGGTACAACTAATCTTGTCTCTCTCAGGTTTTTTACTAACAATAGTCAAAGAATGATTATTGATTCTCTTGGAAGAGTGGGTATTGGTATTCCAAAACCCGTAAATATTTTTACTGTAAAATCAGGAGGCGGTACCCCTGCATCTTCGTGGTTAACTGGTTTAAACTCCCCGGTGTTTATGGGGTTTGGAGAAACAGTGAGCAGTGAACTTGTTTTAGCAGGCGCTTCAAATACGGTAACCAGCAGGGCTGTATTCCAGGGAAGAAGGTCAAGGGGTACACTCGCCGCACCTACAGTGGTTGCAGCCAATGATTATATAACTTCCCTTCTTTCCTCAGCCTATGATGGAAGCGCTTTTCAAAACCCTGCTCTTGTAAGTTTTTTTGTTGATGGCACACCTTCAGCGGGTCATGTTCCGGCACGTATTTCATTTGTAACCGGCACTAACGCCAGCGACCGTTTGGAAAGATTAAAGGTGGGCAGCACCGGCAACTTTGACTTCAACAATGGCCAGGTTTACTTAAACCAATCAAATGGATTTTTGGGTATTGGCACCAATACACCCAGTTATAAGTTACATTCAGAAGCGTCAGGCGTGGCAATTTATGGTTTTAGTAGCGGTGGCAGTTATGGTGTTTATGGCAATAGTACTTATGTAGGTGTTAATGGGTACGGCAATGCTTATGGGGTTGTTGGCAGTGGCAATTACGGGGTTTATGGCAGTGGCACTTCTTATGGTTTGTTTGGGAGTGGCGGTGAGTACGGGGTTTACGGGGATGGTTCAAGTTATGGTGTTTACGGCAATAGCACCAACAGTTATGGTATCAGAGGAGTGAGCAACTCAAGCATTGGTGTTTATGGCTCAAGCGGATATTTAGGGGTTTATGGAGATGGAGGTACTTATGGCGTTTATGGCTACAGTACCAATTTAACCGGCGTTTATGGCTACAGTTCTAATTACCATGCAGCACATTTTTATTCTGCTACTAACAATGCGTTATGGTCAAAAACAGCGGGTTCAGGAGTTTATGCAGGGGTTTTTGAAGGAAATGTTTATACGTATGGGGCTTATTTCCCCAGCGATAAAAACTTAAAGAAAAATATACAGGATCTAAACAGTGCAATGAATATTATAAATAAACTAAAACCCAAATTCTACGAATATAAACACGATGGAAAATATGCATCTCTGAATCTTCCTGTGGGAAATCATTACGGCTTATTGGCACAGGAATTAGAAGAAGTATTACCAGATCTTATTGGCAATGCTCCACACGGGTTAGGGGCTATCACTCTTAAACCCGAATTTGCAAAGGACTCAATAAAAGCTGCCGTGGCTGCACAACAAAATGAAGCCAATGAATTACCTGATTCAAAAGCCATCAACTATATTGAGCTTATCCCAATTCTAATTAAAGCAATACAGGAGCAACAAACTCAAATTGCTGATCTGCAAAGCCAGATAAGTGATCTTAAATCCTTAATATCAAAAGGTGCTAATGGAACATCGGTTAAATCTTCAAGTGCATTTTTAAAACAAAATGCGCCCAACCCTGCCAACGGTAACACGGTTATAAGCTATTATATTCCTGATAATGCCGGCTATGGTCAAATTAAAATAACTGATGTAAAGGGCAGCCTGATAAAAGCTTTTAACGCCGCTAAAGGCGAAGGTCAAATAAATATTAAGAGTGATCAATTACCCGCAGGCACCTATAATTACACATTATACATAAATAATAAAACAGTAGATACAAAGCAAATGGTGTTGATAAAGTAATAAAATCGGCGCAAATGATTTATGAAACCGTTCAAAATATTGAGCGGTTTTTTTTGTTTATTAACATGAGTGTTAACTCTGCGGACCGGACGGGAACGTGAACCTTCTCCTACCTTCTTGTCCCTCAATATATTTCGAAAGTCTAAAATGTAGAATGCCCGAATAAATACCTTAAATCAAGAGAGCACCTTGACATTCAAATCCGCTTCAAAGGTAATAAAAATTGAAGATTTGAAAAAGAACCGAATTCGGCGGTCAACTAAATTGTTCACGCATTGCGTGAACAATTTAACGTTTTTACGAGGACGAACATAATCTCTAATTCTTTTCTCTTTCCGATATCTCATAATTCATTATTCTAAAATATTTTCTAATGCTTTATTTAATGTTGGATAGTTAAACACAAAGCCTAGTTCCAATATTCTTTTCGGAATAACCCAACGACTTTTTAATATTAATTCTGTTTCAGTATTAATAAAGTATGCACCTATTTTAAGAAGAAACGTCGGTGATGGGAGATGAAATAACGGTTTTAGAATGTTGCGCATTTCTTTCATGAAGGTTTCATTAGTTACCGGATCTGGAGCAGCGCAATTGTATATACCTTTCATATTTTTATTTGACATTATAAATTGAATGACTCGAAAAAGATCTTCAATATGAACCCAACTGAACATCTGCCTTCCGTTTCCCTGGCGGCCACCTAAGCCGTATTTAACCAGGTTGATGAAGGGCTTCATTACACCCCCATTTTTTCCTATCGTTATTGCAATTCTTAATGCTACTTTCCTTGTGTTGTTGTTGACCTTTTCAAAGAAGGCTTTTTCCCACGCTTTTGCTACCTCCACAGAAAACCCGGAACCGATTTCACCAGTGTCTTCGTCCATTGCTTTATCTTCTGAATGGCGGTAAATGGTGGCGGTACTTGAGTTGATCCAAAGTTTTGGCGAACATTTACATTTGTCAATAATGGATTGAAGTTTCGAATTAACGCTAGCACTTAACTTAAAAGAAAGAATAAGCTAAAGAGAAAGGCTTATTATGAAATTTTAAATTCAAGAAAAGAATTAATATTGGATTGATTCCAATAGCAACTTGTTTTTTGCAAGTTATTGAGATCACTACATTAGCAAACCCTTTTCTTATGTATGGCAAGAAGTAAGAGGAAAATTTATTAGGTTTAAGCTATCGCTGCTAATTTACATCAGTGAAAAATGTTTAGGACATCTCTTATTTTGATTGAATTCTTGCATATCAAGTAATTGATTATCGGGCGGTTCTAGAACCTAATCCACAACATTAGAATTTATTCTTGAAATATTGTAATTGCTGATAACGGAAACGATTATTCCGCTCTTAAACTTTTTATTGGGTTTGAAGTAAGTGCATTTTTGAATAAATAATCACATTTAAATTATCAATTTATAAATTCGCAATTTTATTAAATGGGCTCGAAAAAAATAATTTGCATTTAGGTTAGATTCATTTTTAAGTATGAAAATTTTATATGCATTTTTTACATGTATGGCATTTTAGTTAGTCCGATGCAACATCCTGATCAAAAATATATTGATGCGCTTGTAAATAACGATAAGGTTCTAATCGAGGAACTTTACCAGAAGTACTCAGGAAAAATTAAATGGATGGTATTAATGAATAATGGCAGTGAAACTGATGCCGCTGATGTGTTCCAGGAGACATTATTATCCATTTATAAAAGAGCTAGGAATCAAAATTTTATATTGACCTGTCCAATCGAGGCTTTTCTATGTATCGCCTGTAAGAATAAATGGCTAACTGAATTAAACAAGAGAAAGTCAACAGTGGTAACACTAAATGACTTTGTAGTATCTAATATTGCGGAAGATAGTTATAAGTTAGCGCAGGAATTTAACTTACAAGAAGAGCGCAAAGAATTACTTAATGAAAAGATTGCAGAATTAGGTGAAGATTGCAGAAAATTACTTCAATTAAGCTGGAGTGGAAAAACAATGGAAGAAGTAGCAGGGCTGTTGAACATATCTTACGGGTATGCCCGCAAAAGAAAATGTAAATGTATATCGAAATTAGTGACAATGATTAAGCAATCCTCCCGGTTTGACCCTCTTAAATTCTAACTTTATGAATGCAGGATGGTTTGAAAAAATAGACAATTATGTTAACGGAAAAATGAGTTCCGAAGAACGATCATTGTTTGAATCGGAGATGACAAAAAATGAAGACCTGGTTTCGGCCGTTAATATTTACCGTGAAATTGAAAAAGAAATGAGCCAAACTGAAAAATATAGGGAAGATGAAAGTTCCTTAAAAAAAACCTTACAGCAATTAAATACCCGTTATTTCAAAAATGGAACTGGCCAGGAAGTACAAGAAGGTGCTGATATTTTAATTTTTAAAGAACCAAAGAAAGACTTAACGTCCGACATTATCAAAGCAAAAAAAATAAACTTAGGAATAAGGTTAGCTATAGCTGCATCAATCATTGGTATTATTGCTTTAAGTGTAACCTGGTATTTGCAGAAGGAAGGCAATCAAGGTTTTCCTCTTGCTGGCAATACAAAAAAGGCAAATGATAAGGATACTTCTTCAATTAACAAAAATGATCCGGCAAATAATGTAGCACAACAGAAGGAAAGAAAGCTTACAGCTAAGAAAGCCGAAGTAACCTCAACTGCTTTATACGCAGCTAATTTTAAACCCGACAATACACCTTTAGATAAGGAAGGCCCTCTTGAAATTGCTTTTATAAATTATGATAACAAAGAATATGCAGAGGCTATTGCAGCATTTGATAATCCGGATTTTAGTACAAGACAAGAAAGCGACCATGAACTTACAACCTTTTATGCCCACTACTACAAAGCACTTTCTTATATGGGTATTAAAAATTTCCAAAAAGCGATTCCCGAACTAAATATTTCGATAGCCAAAAGTCCTGATGACTTATTTAAATTGAAATCTCAGTGGTATTTATCATTGGCATACATTAAAGCAGGAGATATCGAAAAGACTAAAGGTTTGCTAAATAAAATTTCCCATACAAAAAAATCATCACTATACAAAACTAAAGCGCAGAATTTATTAAACCGGCTACAGCTATTAGAGTGATTATGTTTCCTTTTTATTTTTTATAGGAAAAGATTATATTTATATCACCAATGATTTGATTGCTTTTTTAAAGAATATCCTAATAAACTTTTGGTTAATCCGTGCATCCCTAAGCAAATATTATAGTGTGCCTATATAGCATTATAGTTACTTATAATTTTTATTAGTATGTACAACGCCTTGAAAATTTTTTTCAGGACTACTCTCATTTTCGTGCCAGCCTTTTTGATAAGTAATCAAATTGCACTCGCCCAGTCTTTACTCGATGACAGCCTTAGCCTTTCTTTTATACACTTTCACGAAAAAACTATTGATAATGATTTTAAAAAGACGGTGGAAAAAGCGCAGGAATTATTTACAAATAATAAACTAAATGATTCTCTTATTTGCAGCCTGGATAATGTAGAGCGGCAACTTGTAAACGTAATAGAAGAAAATCAATTATTAAATTTCAGACCTTTTAACCGGCAAATCGTTTTCTCTTTTGGCAAAATAGTGGCTCGGTTATTTCAACAATTAACTCCAAAAAATGAGAACCTTTACTATGCTTCTGCACTTAATAATCTTGGTGAATTATATTCTTCTTTTGGACAATCACAAAAAGGGAATATTTTGATTGAAAGAGCTTTTTTAATAAGAAAGAAATATTTGAAAGAAGAACATCCTGATTACGCTGAGAGTTTACTTAATATGGCAAGAATTTGTAGTGGCAAGGACAACCAAGAGCAAGCCATTGATTTAGCAAAAAAAGTTTTGATTCTCACAAAAAAAGTTGGCATTAAATTCCAGGTAAATCATGCAAACTGTTTATTCTTTCTTGCTGATGTATACCGGGCAACATTTCAATATGATAGTGCAGCTAAGTTTTTTGACGAGGAGTTGAGCGAAAGAAAAAAAATATTGGGTGGAGAAAATGCTCACTACGCTTTATACTTATACAGAACCGCTGATATGTTTCAGTATCTCTGGCAATTTGATAAATCAATTTTATATCTAAATCAGGCGTTAGAGCTTACCCAAAAAACTTTAGGTGATACAAGCCTTCAATATGCTTATTGTTTAGACAATCTTGGGGGAGATTATTATAGTCTGGCAGAATATAAAAAAGCGGTTCCCTTTTACGTACAATCCCTCTCAATTAAAGAGAAAATATTTGGAAAAGATTATTCTGATAATAGTATAAGCTTACACAATCTTGCCACTGCTTACCAGCAAATGGGTGATTATGCCAGTGCTATTCCATTGGCTCAGCGGGCCGCGAAAATTTCAAAAAAAGCTTTAGTTCAGGGATTAGAATTAGATTTTAATTATGCCTTTAGTCTTAATTACCTGGCATCTTTATACCAGTCTGTAGGACAATATTCCGAAGCTTTATCCTGGTTAAAAAGTGCATTAATTATTACAAAAAAATCTTTGGGAAAACCGAATTCATATTATGCAAGAACATTGAATAATCTGGGGATTTTATACGAAAATATAAGTCGGTATGATAGCGCCTTATATTACTATATGAAGGTATTAAAATTGAGGCACAAGATATCAGCACAAACTGATCCCGAATATGCAACAAGCCTTGATAATCTTGCCGGCCTTTATAAAAAAATCGGTAAATATGATATTGCAATCCGGTTATGCAGACAAGGGTTAGAAGTTAGAAAAACCAGGTTTGGAGATTCAAGTTCTGCCTATGCTGCTTCTCTAAATAATCTTGGGGAATTATATATGAAAAGAAGGAAATATGATACTGCTTTCATCTTATTAAATCAATCATTAAACATAAGAAAAAATATTTTAGGAACGGCACATCCGGATTATGTCAAAAGCCTGAATAGTTTAGCGCTTCTTAATATAACGTCAGGCAAAACTGCAGATGCAGCAGTATTGTTGATTGAAGCCGATAATACTGAAATGGAAAATATCCGTCATACTTACACCACTCTTTCCGAACAGGAAAAAATACATCTTATAAATGGAAAAGGTCTTCAATTTAATTACTTGCCATCTTTATTATATAAGAATCCCGAGATGCCCGGTGCAGTCTTGCAGCAGGTATTCAAAAACGAGGTAATGTTGAAAGCGATGGTATTAAATGACCAGAAAGAAGTACTTGAAAGTATACGTCAAAAAGGAGATAGCGTTGCCCTGCAAAAATACAATCAATGGTATGTTAATAAAGTCTTATTGAACAAGCAATTATTATTGCCTTTAATTCAACGGTTGTCGTATTTTGATAGCTTGCAGGAAATAACAGATGAACTTGAACAGCAGTTGTCACGCATTTCCGTTGCATTTCGTGAGCAGCAGCAAATTGCTGTCACAGTAAAGATCATTGCTGAACGGCTTCTCCAAGATGAGGCCGCTGTTGAATTCATGAGATTTAAGTTGTATAACAAAAATTTTACAGACAGCATCATATATGCGGCCTTGCTTATTTTACCGGGGGATACTGTGCCAAAGTTTGTTCCATTGTTCGAAGAAAGACAACTCAGTACATTACTGCCTAATTCCACTGCGGGCATTCTTTTTTCCCATACCGAAGAATTATTGAAGTCCCTTGTGCCAAAAAGGGTTGCTTTATATAATCTGATTTGGAAGCCTCTTGAAAAATATCTTGCAGGAGTAAGCATTGTAAACTATGCACCAGTAGGTTTATTAAACTGTATTCCTTTTGGAGCACTGCCTTATAATTCTTTACAAACGATGGTTAATAAATACCGTTTAAACCAGTTCATTAGCCTTCGTTCTCTTGTATCAGGTAGACAGGAAATTTCACCCAAATCAATTGCTCTGTGGGGCAACATAAACTACGATCGTGATAAAGCAAATAAAAATGGCCATCCTTACAAAAAAGGTAAAAGTAATATAGAACAAACCGATGCAGTTGGTTCTTTTAATTTTTATAATGCGGACACTAAGGAAGTCCGGGGGGGTAGTTTCAATGCATTGCCGGCTACAAAGCTGGAGATAGATAATATTCGCAGCTTATTTGAAAGCAAAGGAATGCCTGTGGCAGAATTAAGCGATACAAGTGCTACAGAAGAAGCTTTTAAAAGTTTCAGCGGCAAAAGCCCGCAGATATTACATTTTGCAACGCATGGCTTCTGTCTTAAACAAAATACGAATACATATAGAAACACTACAGACGGCACTGCATTTTCCATGCAGGACAATCCTATGTTCAGAAGCGGTTTGGTATTGGCAGGTGGCAACAATACATGGAATCATAATGAGCAGCAAGACGGCAGGGAAGATGGGATACTTACAGCATATGAAATAGCACAAATGGATTTGAGCAATACAGACCTCGTAGTATTAAGCGCCTGCAGAACTGCACTGGGCGACTTGCAGGGCAATGAGGGAGTAATAGGATTGCAAAGGGCATTTAAGATGGCCGGTGTAAAGCAAATTATAATGAGCTTATGGAATGTACCGGATAAAGAAACTGCTGACCTCATAACATTATTTTATACCAACTGGATTAACGGGCAATCTATAAGGGAAGCGTTTAGAAATGCGCAATTGAAAATAAAATTTAAATATCCGTCTCCTTATTATTGGGCCGCGTTTGTTTTGGTGGAGTGATGTGTAAACAAAACAATTCTTATAAAAGCCAAACCGTGAATTCACTGCATCCTGCAGCTGATATCGCCGCATACAACACCTCGTTTTACTCTAACCTTTCAAAAGCCCTTCATTTTTTTTTAAGAACAGGGTAACAAACTTATTGATTAGCGGATGTAATCTTAATTCCTTTTAACAAGGTTATTATCTGTTCGTCACGCTTACACATTAATTAACTGAAAAATTACTGCTATGAAATTTATCAACTACGTTGAAACTCTTGAAACCATTAAGTATCTGGCCCAAACC
>JGI24806J26614_1000108_pt1 | contig 17422 bp, 17 predicted proteins | sample Kansoi200umMDA_FD_26614 | JGI IMG/M metagenome (IMG submission 26614)
AAAAAAGCTAAACAGCTGTTGCGAACCGGCTTACCCGTTTCCGAAGTTTGCTTCCTGACAGGATTTAATAGCATTAGTTCTTTTAAAGGACTCTTTAAACGGAAAACCGGGTTTACACCTGCGTCATATCAAAAACAATTGAAACATAGAAAGCAAATATCCCAGAATCCCTACCGTTTCATCTCTTTCTTTTTTACATACAAAAAAAGCAATTTTCAAGACAGCCAATAAACCGGCATACCTGATCTTTGTTTTTCAATCAATCCATTAAACATGAAGATCAGGGTCACAAGTGTAATGGTCAACGACCAGGAAAAGGCACTTAAATTTTATACAGAAATTCTGGGTTTTGTAAAGAAAACTGAAATACCGATGGGAGAACATAAATGGCTGACCGTGGTATCCCGCGAAGAACCCGATGGCGTCGAATTACTGCTGGAGCCAATGGGATTTGAGCCGGCGAAAACTTATCAGAAGGCGTTATTCGAGGCCGGTATACCATTAACCTTTTTCAATGTCGATGATATTCAGAAAGAATTTGAACGCCTGGAGAAAGCCGGCGTTGTATTCAGTATAAAACCCACAAAGATGGGACCCGCAACCCTTGCTGTATTTGATGATACCGTTGGAAACAATATTCAGATTGTCCAGGTTTAATCGCCGTCAAAGCTATCCGCGAAGAATCCTTTGTTCTGATATTTCTCCTTTTCTTTGCACATGGCTTTCTACCACAAACTCATCGTTATCACTGCTCCGTCGGGAGCCGGGAAAACTTCCATTACCAGATATCTATTAAAAACATTTCCGCAGTTAGCCTTTTCTATATCTGCAGCAACCCGTCAGCCCAGAAGCTATGAAAAAGATGGGGTGGACTACTATTTTACTTCGTTGGAAGATTTCAAAGAAAAGATCCGTCAGAAAGAATTTGCCGAGTGGGAAATGGTGTATGAAGGAAAGTATTATGGTACATTAAAAAGCGAATTGGAGCGTATCTGGGATGATCAGAAAGTACCTTTGCTCGACATTGATGTAAAAGGCGCTATTCACGTCAAACAACAATACCCCGAATCATTACTCACTATTTTTATCGAACCTCCGTCAATTGAAGAATTAAAAAAAAGATTGGCATCAAGGGGCACGGAAACAGACGAATCATTGCAGGCAAGAATAAACAAAGCTTCTTACGAGCTTTCATTTAAAGACCAATTCAACTATTGTATCCTTAATGACGATTTTACAAGAGCTTGTGGGGAAGCGGACAGGATCGTAAAGGCCTTTCTTGAAAAATGAAAAACTGATATTTGTCAACCATATACTGCGCTTACTGAACGCGCAGTTTATCGAGTATCTTCAATAGACAATCAAGGGTCATTTGATTGTCATCAGGGAAACCTCGCTCTGTAAGCTATAAAGTCTTATTATCTTTACCTCATGTTAGAATTGAAGACGATACTGTGGTTTGTGCTCACATTATTGCTGATGTTTTTCTTCACGGGCATCGAAATGGCCTTTTACAGTGCTAACCGGCTGAATATAGAACTAAAGAAGAAACAAGGAGGGATGACAGGGCAATTACTGGGTAAATTCGTCGATTCTCCCGCCAGCTTTCTTGGCACTACCCTGACCGGCTTTACCATCTTCATGGTTTTCTTCAGTCTGCAGGTTGATAACGTTATGAAACCGGTTTGGGGATACCTAGGACAAAAAATAAGTTGGAAAATACCGGCTTCCGTTCATATCGTGATCGAGATCGGTATAGCCACATTCGTCGTTCTGATCTTCGCGGAGTTTATTCCCCGTGCCATTTTCCGGGCCAGAAGTGTCAGCCTGCTAAGTAGTCTTTCCTTAGTGACTGATTTTTTCTACCAGATGTTCTCTCCTTTGGCAAATGGCCTGATCACCCTTGCTGAATGGATCCTGAAATATGTTTTTAATGTCCGCATCGATACGATGAAAGAACCTTTTAAGCGAAGGGACCTGAAGAATTTTTTTCAACAGGACATCGATGAAGAAAAACAGGAGCGCAATACACAACTCCTGGAAAACGCGCAGGATCTTCCCAATGTTAAGATCCGTCAATGTCTCGTCCCGAGAAAAGAGATCATCGGTATCAACAGCAACTGCTCGATACAGGAGGCAAAAAACAAGTTTGTGGAAACAAAACTGAGCAAGCTGATCGTATATGAAAACAACATTGATCATATCATCGGTTATGTGCACCAGTTGGATCTTTTTAGTAAGCCAGCGACTATAGAAGAGATCTTATTACCTATTCCTGCTGTACCTGAAAGTATGAGTGCCGCAGACCTGATCAGTAAATTCAGCCGGGAACGAAAGAGCATTGCCTGGGTGGTTGACGAGTTTGGCGGTACGGCGGGGATCATAACAATGGAAGATGTCCTGGAAGAATTGTTTGGAGAAATACAGGACGAATACGATATCGAGGAATTTGTGGAAAAGCAGGTTTCGGAAAATGAGTACCTGCTCTCCGGTCGGCTGGAACTGGATTACCTTGAAGAAAAACACGGGTTCGACTTCCCGGACAACGAATCAGAAACATTATCCGGCTATATTATTAATTATCATGAAACAATTCCCCGTCAGAAAGAACGCATTATTATTGGTGATTATGAGTTCGACATTATCAGCGTCAGCGATACGAGGATTGAGATGGTCAAGATGAAGAAGCTGAAGTAAAGCAGTTACAGGTTACCTGTTGCCGGTTACCAGTCCCACTAACGACTATCGACTATCGACTAATGACTATCTACTATCTTTGCCGCACTTTATTAAACACGCATGGCATTACTTGATTTTTTTGATAAGCGGAAGAAAGACCCGAACGTGGAAATGTCGTTTATTGACCACCTTGAAGAATTGAGGTGGCATTTGATACGATCGGTAATAGCAATCCTGGTGGGAGCTATTGGCATTTTTATTTATATCAGACCTATCGTAAAGAATGTTTTGTTTGCTCCTACCCGTTCTGATTTCATCAGCGCCCAGTGGCTTTGCAGACTGGGAAAAAGCATAGGTACAGACGCCATGTGTTTCGAACAAGTGAATGCCAAGTTTCTGTCAACACAAATGACCGAGCAATTCATTTCAAGTTTCACGGTGGCGTTTGTGGGTGGATTTATCATAGCCTTTCCATATATTTTCTGGGAATTTTGGCGCTTTGTGAAACCAGCCCTTTCAGAAAAAGAGTTGAAAAAAACCCGCGGCATTATTTTCTGGGTGTCATTCCTGTTCTTCCTCGGAGTTGCCTTTGGTTACTTTATCCTGACACCCTTCATGGTAAACTTTTATTTTACCTATAAGCTGAGTGACCAGATAGAAATAATGCCATCGTTTTCCGATTATATGGAAAACCTGATTTATACTACAGTTGGTATCGGTGTGTTGTTTCAAATGCCGTTATTGGTTTCCATGCTGGCGCGGGTGGGAATAGTTACAGGTCGATTCTTGAGGAAGTACCGGCGTCATGCCTTTGTTATTATATTGATTGCTGCAGCTATTATCACTCCCTCTACCGATCCTTTCAGCCTGACGATTGTTACGATCCCGCTTTATCTTCTATTCGAGGCGAGCATTATTATTGCATCCCGCATAAACAGGCGGCAGGAAAGGGAAATGAAAGAATGGAGCTAAATGTTAGTCGGGAGTCGTTAGTCGTGAGTCGTGAGTCGGACCCTCAAGTGATGAGTCAGGAGTTTACTACCTTTACAAAATGTTTGACTCAGCATTTTGAACGCTAAACTTGTTTGTATGAATTCGCCATTTAACCTCACCAAACCCATCGCCATCGGCGCCGACCATGCGGGTTTTGATTATAAAGAAGACCTGATCTCTTTCCTGGAAGGTAAAGGTTTACCTTTTACCGACTTTGGTACCGGCTCCAGGGAATCTGTAGACTACGCTGATTTTGCACATCCCGTCGCCAAATCCGTTGAGAATGGCGAATCCTCATTTGGCATTCTTCTTTGCGGCAGCGCCAATGGCGTTGCTATAACGGCCAACAAACACCAGGGCATCCGGGCCGCGGTTTGCTGGGGTGAAGAATTGTCCAAACTTGCCCGCGAACATAACAACGCCAATATTATTTGCATTCCGGCAAGATTCGTAAGAGAAGGGGATGCGGAAAAAATGGTGAACATTTTCATGAATACTGCCTTTGAAGGTGGCCGGCACGCAACAAGAGTAAATAAGATCGCCTGCGCCTGATTGCTTCGGCAAGCCTCGCAATGACAGCTTCGGCAAGCCTCGCAATGACAGCTTCGGCAAGCCTCGCAATGACGGCTTCGGCAAGCCTCGCAATGACAGCTTCGGCAAGCCTCACAATGACAGCTTCGGCAACCCTCGCAATGACAGCTTCGCTAAATTTGCCGTTGCGGCCTGTGCCTCAACAACCCTAATACAATCGCCATTCATCAATTCATTGAATGTCCAAACCGTTTTTAGATTAAGTTTGGCCTTTCCTAAAAAAGGAATATTCGTCTTCAAATTACTTGCACATGAAAAAACTTTCAGCTATTCTCCTGCTGTTACCCCTTTTTGTAACAGCCCAGAAAAAAACAGATCCTGCCACATTTGCAAAAACGATCACGACCGATGATCTTAAAAAACACCTGTATATCGTTGCTTCCAAAGAGATGGAAGGAAGAGAGACAGCAACTCCTGGTCAAAAAAAAGCAGCTGCGTATATTGAAAGCCAGTTTAAATCACTTGGCTTGATCCCGGGAAACAATGGCGATTACCAGATGCATTATGGCGTTTACCAGGATTCGCTTCTTGGTGCGTCGGTTGAAGTAAATGGAAAAATGTTTGAACTGGATAAAGATTTTGCATTGAATGTCGGTCAAACCAATACATCGACCTACCGGTTTTCTGAAATTGTTTTTGTAGGAAATGGCGTGGTTGATTCCATGCACGATGACTATAAAGGATTGGATGTTCGCGGTAAGGCGGTATTAATGTTGGCCGGCCAGCAACAGCCAGGTCGTGGGGGGTTCGGTAACCAGTTTGCAAGAATAGATGCTGCCCAGAAGAACGGGGCCGTCGCAGTATTGGTCATCAGCGGAAATTTTCCGCGCTCGATCCGGACGAACCCGAAAGGTAATATGTATGTAAATGCATTTCAGCGGGTGGTTCGCCCGAATCAATTCCAGGTATCTGAAAAAATTGCACAGGCCATCATGGGAGATGATTATGCAAACGCGAAGACGGGCCAGATACCACCCAAAACATATAGCGCCGAACTTGCTTTGAGTTTTAATAAAACGACGACCAATTTGCAAAGCAGCAATGTTATCGGCGTATTGGAGGGTTCTGACCTGAAAGATGAATACGTTTTTGTTACAGCGCATTATGATCACCTCGGAAAACGCGATACGGTAATTTACTACGGCGCGGATGATGATGGATCCGGTACAGTAGGCGTCCTGGAAATTGCTGAAGCATTTGTAAAAGCTAAACTGGCGGGCAAGGGGCCTCGCAGATCAATGGTCTTTATGACCGTAAGCGGGGAAGAAAAAGGATTGTGGGGTTCTGCCTACTATTCAAATCATCCGATTTTTCCATTGGAAAAGACAACCGTGGATCTGAATATTGATATGATCGGACGTGTCGATACAAGCCGCCACAACGGGGATACTTCAAATTATGTATATGTAGTAGGTGATGATAAGATCAGCACAGATCTGAAACTCATCAGTGAAGCCACCAATAAGAAATATACAAGGATGGAACTGGATTATAAGTTCAATGATCCGAAAGATCCGCAACGCATTTATTTCCGGAGTGACCATTACAACTTTGCCGACAAAGGCGTACCGATCATCTTTTATTATGATGGCATGCTTCGCGGCGATTATCACCGCCCTACCGATACTCCTAATAAGATCAATTACAATTTGCTGGCAAAGCGGGCCCAGCTTGTTTTTTACACCGCCTGGGAAATGGCTAACCGTAATGACATGCTGAAAAGAGATTTAAAGCTGGAAGTCCCACCCAGGGGATTCTGATCCGGGAAATTTGTTCAAAGGCAGTCTTCCCGCTGCCTTTTATTATTTTGTGTAAAACTCCACCGCCATGGCACCAGACAACCATAATGTCGACCAGCAGGATGATAACAGCATTTCCGGCTTCTATGAAGGATACAGCGATACACAAAAAGAAGTGCTTGCCGTTGAGATCCGCAAAACACGGAATACGCTTTTTATTATCGCAGCCGTCATTTTTGCAAGTGACATTCTTGGTTTGCTTGCCCTGAATGTTTTTATAATTGAGACATTGCTGGTGATCCTGATCGTGCCGATCGCTATTACAGGGTTGGGTTTCCTGGCGACGAAAGAGCCCCTGCCCGCGGTAATAATTGCCGCCGTGATAATTGTCGGGATCTGGATCTATACGATCGTTATCAGCGGGGGACGTGCCGCCATCATGGGTTGGCTGATAAAAGCAATCATCATCTATTTTCTTATCGCCGGCTTTCAACATGCAAGAGAAGCCACACGGATAAAAAAGGAACTGGGGATCTAGCACTTATTCCACCAAATTCTTTCCCACAGAAATGCTAATTAAAGAAAAGGGCTCGATGTGATACTGAGCTAGAATATATGTGTGATGTCTCATCCGATAGCTATCGGATTTGAAAATAATTGCTCAGGTCTCCAAAAAAAGAAAGCCACGGATTCACGGAATCAAATTCACCCCTGGGATTTTTCCGTGCATCCGTGGCAAAAAAATTCAAAATGAAGTAGTACCAACCTATGCAGCCAATTTGAATTCCGGATTTATTTTTCCAGTTTTTTTATTTTCTGGGCAAGAGATTCATTCGTTGCATTGAGTAAAAAAGCTTTCTGATAACTACTTAATGCTTTAGCGGCATCGCCCGTTTTATTAAATGTATCTCCTAATGTCTCCCATGCAGTAGCCGAATTCGGATAGTTTACCGTATTCATTTGTAACAGATCAATGGCATCATTTATCCTGGCAGGATCATTCCTTAAAAACCTCCCGATCAGGTTGATCTCGTCGTGCAATGGAATAATCGTGTAGCCATACACTTTCGAAAGGGCAGCAAAATGATCTTTGATGATCTGGCTGCTCATTGTTTTCTTAAAGGCAGAACTGTTATAGGGTAAATGCCAATTGGGATAGACGAGGCGGATGCCATCATAAAAAGCTTTTACCGGCTCTGAAATATGTGTCTCTTCCGGATAAAACATGCGTTTATAGGTCAGCCCCGGAATATTTTTCTGTTTTAGTATCGAATCCAGGCTCAACTGATTCTGATGAAACGCCGGATCTTCGTTGGCGTCGCTAAAGAACAGGATCCTGTTGTTGATCTTTTTGTTTAACCCCCGGGCCGCCTGGGTTAACACCACTCCATTATCCCATTGCAACGAAGGACTGATCGCGATATAAGCATTAAAATAATCCGGGTGATTGACCAGGCAAGAGATGGCCATTAGTCCGCCCAGCGAATGGCCTGATAAGATTTTATAGGGCGCTGTGGGATAGTTCGACTCTATATAGGGCATTAGTTCTTCTTTCATAAACCGGAGAAAGTTCTCCCCGCCACCGCTGGTTCTTCCAAATGCCCTGGCACTTGTATCCGGTTTTCCATCGGGCCCGATGATCGAATGAGTTGGTGTAAGGTCGCGTGTACGGTCCGTATTTTCAATTGCAACTACGATTAAAGACGGAATGACCTTGTACGATTCTGAAAGGTATTGCACCTGGCCGGTCACGAGGTTCGTTTGTGCCTCGCCATCTAAAAGATAAAGAACCGGATAAGCTTCATACCGCTTAGCCCCGGCAGGAGTTTGAATGAAGATCCTTCTTTTTTCATTCAGTATTTTGGAATAGAATGTTTTGACTTCTACACCGGCTGTTTTTGAACTATCCAACACCTGGGCGTTGATCCGGCCCGGCACGACGATGCAAAAGACCGCGCCAAGCAGGGAATAAATGATTGAATTGCTATTGAAAGTTGTTTTCATAATTAATGTGTTTTTATTTTTGAATTTTACCTGTCCCATCCATCACAAACACTGCGCATTGCTTGCGGGTAAGACAAAAAGTTATTATCCAGCTGTTGGCTGATGATTGAATTCTAATATGATCGTTGATTTACTGCTCCCTGTATTCCAATATATCCCCTGGTTGACATTGAAGTACTTTGCAAATAGCTTCCAATGAGGACAAGCGGATGGCTTTTACTTTTCCTGTTTTCAGGATCGATAAATTAACTACTGTAAGGCCGATCTTTTCTGCCAGTTCATTGCTCCTCATTTTTCTTTTGGCAAGCATCACATCGAGGTTGATTACTATAGGCATATTAAAAAGTTAGGTCTTGTTCTTCCTGTAATATTAATCCCTGTCTGAAAATAGCCGCCATAAAAAAGGCAAAGACACCAAGGATGATATGCAGAAAAATGATCCGGACAATATCGCTGAACTCGCCCTGGAATAAAACCAGGAGAAGCACAAACAAAAAAGGCACAGTCAGATTGGCGATATAAAACCGCGAAAGCTGGTTGACTCCTTTTCGTGTAAACAACTTTGGTTGTTTGAATGCATGGAACACTCCGCTCAATAACCAAAGAAAGAGACCATAAAACCCGAACGTGATTAAATAAGGGACCAGGTAAGAAGCGGTATAGTCTCCCAGCAAAAACGGTTTATGAGTAAACGGAAAAAATATCTGAAAACCTCCATCGTCTACCCGCATCGGGATGGCGGAAGAGTGGCTATTGGCGAATAACAGCACAACAATCAAAGCATAGAATGTTGTCAATAAAAAGAAGGAGGCTCCAACCCTGCTGGCATAAAATAAAATGTTTGAAACAAAACGGACTGTTTTCATAATCCTGCGTATTTAATGGCAAATATAGATTAATTATCGAAATTCGATAATTATTTGACGAAATTTATTATTTTTTAACAAGCGCAGTTTGGCAGCCCTGAGGGGAGATTTCTGATTCAGCGATTTGAATCGCGGATATACTTTTTTCTTTTTATGCGTCATCCTTTTATTATCACCCGATTTATTTCCGTAATGGCATGTTTTCTGCAAACTGTCTATAAAAAAGGTATGAATAGGGATAGCTTACACTACGATCAAAAAATAAATAAATCCAGCATCGACAGGATCAAAGCAGAATTATCAGCGCTTGATCGCGAACTGGTGAGTGCTGATGGTATCGAACTAAAACCCAGTCAATGTTATCATTTTGAAACAGATCCTTTACATGTGCTCTTTAATACCAACTGCCCGGATGAATTGAAGAGAAAAGTGGAATATATTATTTACAGGTATATAGCGGATGAATAGCATCAGCAACAATAATCCCATTACATGAAAAAGGTATTGGCTTGTCTGGCTTTGAGTTTTGTTTTAGCCGCCTGTTCAAATTCTGCAGAAGAGCAAAACAAAATGGTAGACACGTCTATCATTGGCAGCGATAATCCCCAACCTTTGCCGGACACGACCGGAAAAAATAATGCAGATAGTTTGAAACGATAACCCCCTGCTATCTGTTTTATATAAAGCCCTCTATAATCACCGGATATTACTGATAAGTAAAATCCCTTCGTGTAAATACATTGTAATTAAGGGAAATCTTATGCTCCGGATCTTCAGGTTAGCATAGTCCTTGCAAATAACCGGCGATCCCAGACTCTACGAAATAACAAACCAACTTGTGAGAATTAAGAAGCCACTGATAAGCGTTTTATTCACGGCTGTCATTCTATGCACCGCCTTAATCTCCGCGCAATCACAACAATTACCTCCAACTCAATGGGCTCTTCATTATGGCGGCGGACAAGTGGATATTCCTTACGTAATAAAATTTACCACAGATGGCGGAACTATTGTCGCCGGCTATACCGATTCAAAGACCGGCGATGTCAGTCCGCAACCTTCACGGGATTACTGGGACCTTTGGATCGTTAAACTGGACAAATGCGGGATCATACAATGGGAAAAGTCTTTCGGCGGAACGGGTTATGAAAGTGCCAGGGACATCGCACAAACCTCCGATGGTAGCTATATCGTTTTGGGCGAAACAAACTCAACGGATGGTGGCGTGATCGCGGGATTTGGTGGCACGAAAGACATATGGCTTTTAAAAATTACGGCAACAGGAACGCTTCAATGGCAAAAGCGATATGGGGGAAGCGGCCTTGATATCGGTAATCATATCGAAATAACCAGTGATGGCGGGTATCTGATAGCAGCATCCTCTTCTTCCAATGACGGAGATATCCGCGGCAATCACGGTACCGGGGGATATACGGATGGCGTATTGATGAAAATGACTTCATCGGGAGTCGTTCAATGGAGCAAATGTTTTGGCGGGAGCAAGAATGAAGAATTGTTCGATTTTGAAATTATCAATGGCACCACCTACCTGGCGGGGTTCACCAATTCAGTCGATGGCGACATTCCCCCCGACCAAAAAAACTATGATGTTTGGTTACTGGCGATCGATGGAAATGGAAATAAAATATACAGCAAGATCTATGGCGGCTCACAAAATGATGTGGCCTATTGCATGACCCGCGGTGCAGATGGTTCACTGACGCTGGCCGGGTATACAACCTCAACGGATGGTGATGTTAGTGGTGCAAAAGGAAGCCAGGATTACTGGATCATCAATTTGACAACACAGGGAAGATTGAATTGGCAAAAGGATCTGGGTGGTACGGATGCGGAATATGCCAAAACTATCATCACCGATAGTGATAACGGTTATATTATCGGCGGCATCACCTATTCAGACGATGGTGATATAACAAATCCCCTGGGTGGAGGCGATTATTGGACGATAAAACTGAGCGCATCAGGAAATGTCCTCTGGAAACAAAACTGGGGTGGTCGTGATAACGACCATTTGCGTTTTATGATCCATGATCCGGCCAGGAATGAATATTATCTCGCCGGTGATTCGGAATCAGATGACGGCGACTTTAACAATACCCAGGGAGAAACAGATTTCGGAATTATTAAATTAAAAATACCGGAACTGCAAACCAAAGATTCAGCAGTATGCAATATAAATGGTGCGCTGCCCCAGGATACTTTAAGAGACGTCTGCGGATATGATTCGGCTATTGTTACCTACAGGCCCGTATTACTGAATGGTCCTTTTAATAATATCAGGAAGGCTGATTCAATTTTTGCGGGGCAAAGCGTGGTATTACATACAAATGGAAATGGAACGATCATCTGGAATTCCCATTCATCTTTAAGTTGTACCAGTTGTACTGATCCGATAGCTTCCCCGCAATCCACCACTACGTATACGGCGACGAACTATCTCGCCAATGGTTGCCAGGTTTCAGATCAGTTTACTGTCGTGGTGTTGAACGATGCGGTGGTAATGGTGCCGAATGCATTCACACCAAATGCGGACGGCTTAAACGACTTCTTCGGGCCGGTAGGTAAAGTGCCTGAAGGATTCAGGATGCAATTATTTAATCGCTACGGTGAGATCGTTTTCAGAACGTCATCCATCAACCATGGATGGAACGGATCGTACAGGGGAAAGTTGCAACCCAATGGAGTTTTCATTTATTTGATCGAGTATAAGGACCTGCAAAATAAATCGCATCAGCAAAAGGGAACATTTATGCTGATACGATAAGAAGGAAAGTCGTGCGGGACCCCGGAAAAAACCAATAACTATGGACAGAAGAGAATTCTTTAAAAGGGCCAGGAGCACTGCCCGGGCGAAAAGCAGTAACCGCGGAACTATGTTTGCCGGTTTAGCGCCTTATGCCGGCAATTGGACCAGCAATGAAGTAATGCATCTGCTGAAACGGACGATGTTTGGCGCTAAAAAAGCTGACATCGATTATTTCCTTGCATTAACACCCGATGCTGCAGTAGATGAGTTGCTTAATACAAGTTCTACACCAACGCCCCCGGTGAGAGACTATGGGTTAATAGCTGATGAATTTAATGTGATGTGGGATGACGTGGGAGTTCCGCAGGGACAGACATGGGTAAATGATCCCAACCAGCTAAGCAATCCGGACGTTCGCGGAACGATCAATGCGCTTCGTGTGCAAAGTTTAAGAAAATGGTGGGCAGGTCTCATCATTAACCAGGGCAGAAGCATCCAGGAAAAGATGGTGATGTTCTGGCATCATCATTTTTCAGTAAAAGAGGGGGAAGTAGAGAATGCGCAATTTCTTTACCGGCATCATGCCCTGCTCCGTACCAACATGCTCGGCAATTTTAAAAACCTCGTAAAGGAAGTTACTATAGATCCGGCCATGCTTGTTCACCTGAACGGGTACGTCAATTCAAAGCAGGCACCTGATGAAAACTATTCCCGCGAGCTGCAGGAATTATTTACCGTGGGTCGTGGCCCTGAATCTTTATATACGGAAGACGATGTGATCGCTGCCGCAAGAGTGCTGACAGGCTGGCGTATTAACATTGATCCTTTAAATTCTTATTTTGATGCATCGGCACATGATACCGGTCCTAAAACGTTTTCGGCATTTTATAATAACACAACTATTCCCGGCAGCGGAAATGATAACCAGGAACTGGATGCGTTAGTGAATATGATCTTCAGCAACCCCGAGACAGCGCGGTTCATTTGCCGCAAACTGTATCGATGGTTTGTATATTATGAAATAGATGATGCCACGGAACAGGATGTGATCCTTCCGATGGCCGCCCTCTTACAGGCCAATAACTATGATATCAAGCCGGCATTGTCAGCTCTGTTAAAAAGTGAACACTTTTTTGACGCACTCAGCCAGGCTTGTTATATTAAAACCCCTTTCGACATGGTCGTCGGGACCCTGCGCGAGTTCAATGTAAGCTTCCCGGCTTATACCAACTATTCAACCGGCTATCCATTGTTTTGGTCACTCTTTACAAATGCTGCGGATATGCAACAGGAATTGTTTCAGCCGCCTGATGTATCGGGATGGCCTTCTTATTACCAGGATCCCATGTTCTATGAACTGTGGGTGAACAGTAATTCATTGCCACGCCGGGCAGACTTTACTGATGCATTGGTAAATGATGCGGTGATTGATGTACGGGCTTTTGCCAATTACTCATCCAATCCTGCGGATCCCAACCAGCTGGTCAACGACGTAACGGCGCTGTTGCTTCGTTACCCGTTATCTGATAATTCAAAAGCCTATGTCAAAACACATTTCCTGACGAATAATACGACGAATGATTCCATTTGGACCAATGCCTGGAACAGCAATAACAATACAGTGATCAATAATTCACTGAAAGAAATGTTCAAATTCCTAATGAATCTCCCTGAGTTTCATTTATGTTGACCAGGATCGATTAACCTATGAAAAAGCTAACTATGAAAAGAAGAGAGTTTTTAAACAGTACGATACCGGCCGCAGTCGCGATGCCCGCGTTGCTCAACGGATTTTCCTTTACTGCGCATAGTAAATCGCAAAATGCACTTGCCTGGCTGCTGGGCGAGACCACCGATACCGATCACGTGTTTGTTTTGATCCAACTGGGAGGTGGGAATGATGGGCTCAACATGGTGATACCGCTTGATCTTTATGCTAATTACTACAATGCAAGAACCAATGTGGCGATTCCTCAAAGCCAGGTATTGCGACTTGATGGAACAGATAAATCAGGACTACATCCGGCGATGACAGCGCTTCAGAATATGTACAATGAAGGAAAAATGAGCATCGTGCAGTCGGTAGGTTATGAGAACCCCAACTTTTCGCATTTCCGGGCAACGGATATCTGGAATACGGGAGATACAAGAACTAACAGGAGGGATCGGGTGCACACAGGTTGGATGGGACGCTATCTGGAAAATGAATATCCCGGTTACCCTGATGCTTATCCGAGCGCAGACATGCCGGACCCATTAGCCATACAAATAAGTACTGTGCCGACCCTGACAGTTCAGGGAGAAATTTATTCGATGGGACTTTCCATTACGAACCCTGAAAAAATATATACGTTCGATAACCCGTTTTTTGATTACCCGCTTAATTCTGTTCCGGCAAATAAAGAATTAAAATTCCTCCGGGTGATTTCCCAGAAAACAAAGATCTATTCTGATCTGATCAGGGCCGCTTATCAACGGGCGTCGACCATGGCAACATATCCTGCCAATAATAGCCTGGCTGAACAATTAAAGATCGTGGCCCGGCTGATCAAGGGAGGATTGAAGACAAGGGTCTATACCGTTACCATCGGAGGCTTTGATACACATAAGAAACAAGTGAATCCCAGTGATACAACCACTGGCATGCATGCTAAACTGATGAAAGATCTTTCAGACGGTATCAGCGCTTTTCAAAATGATCTTGAACTGATGCAATTAAACGATCGGGTAATGGGCATGACGTTTTCCGAATTTGGCCGTCGTATCAAATCCAACGCAAGTTTGGGTACCGACCATGGTGCGGCTGCACCCTTGCTGATGTTTGGTACGCACGCTAAAAAAGGCATCCTGGGAAACAGTCCCGACATTCCTGCTGATATACAGGTCGTGAACAATATTCCCTTCCAGTATGATTTCAGAAGCGTGTATGCTTCCGTGCTTGAACAGTGGTTCTGTGTTAAACAACCGGCGTTGGACCAGATCTTATTAAAGAATTATCAATCGTTGCCCCTGGTGGAAGGAGGCCCGTGTGGACTTCCGGAGACGCCAGATGATNATAATAATGCTTCAGAGCAATTGCTGTTGAAGTTCTGGCCCAGCCCCTATACGGTAGCCGCCACTATTCAATTCTCGACGACGGGCGGAAATACCCTGATTCAGCAAATAGATTCATTGGGACGAGTCGTAAAAGTCTTAACCAACCAGGATTATACAGCGGGCACCTACAATGTAGATATCTATAATGATGGCTTGGCTTCAGGTGTATATTTTATCCGGTTGCAGAATAAGTCGCTGCAAAAGGTCATTACCGTGGTGAAGATGCCGCAGTAATTTGAGAAGGATCGAATGGTTGTGCCGGTTCTCTTTGAATGAAACCCTATGATCCGATGGTTATTATACAAATTGTTAATACCATTCATCCTGCCCGCCCGTTTGCTTAACACGAGCTTAACGGTAGCGGATAATCATGCTTCGGTATACCAAAATGTTTTTTCGATAGCCCTTTTATTGCTTCTGGTAGTCTTTCACACTTATTTTATTCAAACCTGCTTTATCTCCCTCTTGCCGCCGGCCTGTAATCTCCTTGCCTTCGTTGAATAGCTGGTCTAATTTGGAGTATTATTTCATTTTTAATTTTAACAGCCATGAAAAAAATAATCTTATCAACTGCATTACTCGTAAGTATCGTTGCAGCAGCCTCAACCGCTCCTTATGAAGTGAACGAAAAAGTTCTGAAAGCATTCAATACGACTTTTGCCAAGGCACAGGACGTCATCTGGAATGAATACGAGAATATCTACCAAGCCAATTTCAGGCAGGATGATATCCAGATCAGGGCACAATATGACCGGGAAGGTTCCCTGATTCAAACCATCCGCTACTATGGTGAAAGACAATTAATGCCTAACATTGTTTCCAAGCTAAAAAAGAAATACTCCGGTAAGGAAATATTCGGTGTTACCGAAACTTCCTCTGATGATGGAGTTGCCTTCATGGTAACCCTGAAAGATGAAAAGAACTGGTATGTGGTGAAGGCAGATATTTATGGAAACCTCGAACAAACTGAAAAGTTCAAAAGAGCTGACAATTAATTTTCCTGACCTTTTTGCAGCATTGGTGTACAAGTCCGGAAACCGTCTCGCGATAAGTGAGACGGTTCGTTTTTTTTACAGGTACGAGGCTGCAGATAAATATCGCCAATCGTAGTTATTGCCTTCATGCGAAGCCGTGGACGAGACAGGCCGGTGAAGCATTTCCGGTTTCAGTATTTTTTCATTGACCAGTTTTTTCCTTGCTTCATATATCATATCCTGTACCCGCTTGTCTTTCATCCATTCTTTCTGCGGAGGTTCAAAACCGATCTTTCGTTTTCGCCATACAATGTCGGCGGACAATTGCCCGGCCATAGCCTGGCGTAATATCCATTTGGTCCAGGCATGCCGGATTTTAAAACCGGGGGGCAACGAAAAAACAAATTCAACGAGTTCATGATTCAGGAATGGCAGGCGAACTTCCCGGCCATGCGCCATCGAATTCCTGTCGGCGAGCCGAAGCAATTCTTCCAAGCCATGCAGACAGGTAGAAAAATATAACACGCCGTTCAGGTTGAAATTTGCAGGCGTGCTGTAATAAGCTTCTTTGCTTTGTAGTTTAACAAAATCGCGCGTAAGATCTTCATGCCGTAATGCGTTCACCAAATACTGCCTTTCCAGGATAACAGAAGCAATATCCGGGAATAAAGCTGCAATAATGTTCTTAAAAGTAAATTCTTCTTCCACACCCATTTCCTTTGCTGCCTTCAATTCGCCGCTTGTTACCAGCCTTCTTTTTTGAAACAGTTCCTGCCAGTACCATTTATAATACTTACTATAGCCTGCCAAGGTTTCATCGGCGCCCTGGCCATCTAATAACACTTTCACATGATGTTGCTTTGCCAGCTCAAAAACCTTGTATTGCGCATACGCGCTGGCGGTGCCGAAAGGTTCCTCCTGGTGATGCAGGAACCGGGACCAGTCATTGATAAAATCATTAACTGTGATCTCCACCGTATGGGGCTGAAGGTTGAAATGCTTTGCCACATGACTGGCGAAATGAGATTCATCTTTGTCAAACCCGGGAAAGATGGCGGTGAAGGAGGAAAGTTGATAGTCGATAGTCGGGAGTCGATAGTCGTTAGTCATAAACCGGGAAGCTATTGCAACGACGGAGGAACTATCCAATCCGCCACTGAGAGATGTGCCGACGGCTACATCGCTTCGCAATCTTCTTTTTACGGATTGGGAAAGAAGATGCCTGAATTGTTCGATGGCTTCGTTATCGCTGATCTTTTTATTTTGAATTCCGGGGTCAATGTCCCAGAATCTTTCAATGACCAATTCGTTTGTTGACGGAGTAAAATATAAAGCAGAAGCGGCAGGAAGCCGAAAAATGTTCTCAAAGAAAGTTTCTTCGGGCCGGCCTGGGTTGTCAGTATACCCGATTGTAATAAAATTAAATAGCATTTGCAGGTTTGGCTTTCGTTCAATTCCGGCAGAAAGGCTATTCATTCCACAGCTCATCCGATACGGAAGTCATCGCCGCCGCGTACGACCATTACCAGGATGAATGCGTAGATCATTTTGATGGCATGTTCTCGTTTGCGATCTGGGATGAACAGGAACAGGAACTCTTTGCAGCCCGGGATCGCTTCGGGGAGAAACCTTTTTATTACAGTTTGGATAATGGCCAGTTTGTTTTTGGCTCAGAAATGAAGGCAATTTGGGCTGCCGGAATTGAACGAAAGC
>JGI24806J26614_1000109_pt1 | contig 17368 bp, 17 predicted proteins | sample Kansoi200umMDA_FD_26614 | JGI IMG/M metagenome (IMG submission 26614)
ATTGATGATATTCTTTGGGTCGCTACTGAAGAATTTAGTGAAGACATGCAAAAAGTGGGAGGTACTGAGGCGTTGGACCAGCCTTATCTTGAAATGCTCATCTTTACAAGTTCAAATACCGAATTTCCTTCATTAACCAAGCCGGCCGTTGCGACTATCTCATCAGCTATTTTGCCGAGATAGATGTATCCCCCTTTATCAAGAATATTTTTTTTTGGATCATTGATTATTTCGAGATCATAATCTTCAGCGAGATTGTATTTGTTGAGCCATGCAAGATTGAGCTGCTTAAAATCGCGGGCATATTCATCTGAGTAGTCAATAATCTCGATCATGAGTTCTCTATTGTTCTTACAAAATTAGCGGGCCGTAAAAATAATTCCCTTGCCGATCAGCGAAAAGAAAGTAGAAAAGTCGAGACGATAAATATCTCGATGCCGACCGCAAGCGTCGGCATGCGACGCAACTGCTGTTCAATAAAATTACCCAAGCTGGCTACAATAACTTCCCGCTCAAAATTAAAAATGCTACAGAAAAATAAATGACAAGGCCGGTAACATCGACCAATGTAGCAACAAAAGGGGCCGAGCTCACGGCAGGGTCGGCGCCGAGTTTTTTTAGAATGATGGGGAGCATGCTCCCTGAAATGGTTCCCCACAGCACAACTCCAACCAGTGCGATACCAACCGTGATTCCCACACTCATCCAGTGCTCTCCATATAGTTGAGGTGCAAAAGAACTCCAAACTGCAATCCGTAAAAAGCCAATGATGCCAAGCACAGTACCAAGCAATAATCCGGAAATGATTTCACGACGCAGCACTCGCCACCAGTCGGTGATAGTTATTTCACCAACTGCCATGGCCTGAATAATAAGGGTTGATGCCTGGGAACCTGTATTGCCCCCGCTCGAGATGATCAGTGGAACAAATAATACCAATACAACAGCTTTTGCTATTTCGGCTTCAAAATATTTCATTGCTGTTGCGGTGAGCATTTCTCCAAGAAATAATACAATAAGCCAGGAAATTCTCTTTTTAAATAGGCTAAAGATGGGCATTTCAAGATAAGGCTGGTCCAACGCCTCAGTACCTCCCACTTTTTGCATGTCTTCACTAAATTCTTCAGTAGCGACCCAAAGAATATCATCAATTGTTACAATGCCCAACAGTTTGTTGCTGTTGCTCACAACAGGAAGTGCCACACGGTTATTCATTTTAAAAACGTCATTGGCTTTTTCCTGGTCATCATAAGCATTCAATGCAATGTAACGGCCATCCATAATATCGGAAACTTTCTTACCCGGAGGAGCCAGCAAAAATTCCCGGATACGAATATCATCCATCAGCTCGCCATCTTTATTTATCACGTAGATCACATCGATTGTTTCGCTGTCTTTACCTTTTCTGCGAATGGTTTCCAATACTTCAGTTACCGTATTGTGTTCATATACATACACATAATCAGGAGTCATCAATCGGCCGACCGTATTTTCGGGATAACCCAGCAATGAAAGAGCTATCTTTCTTTCTTCCGTATTCAATAATTTTATAAGCTCGCGTACTACATTGCTTGGCAGCTCTTCTAAAAAGTCAGTGCGGTCATCAGGTGGGAGGGCGTTTAGCAAGGCTGCTGTTTTGTGAGGAGGTAATTCTTTGATAATGGATTTTTGGTTTGAAAGCTCAAGAATTTTGAAAACGCTCGCAGCACGGTGAATGGACATGCAGGAAATGATCAGCGTTTCATGTTCGGGATGATCATAAATCAATTCGGCAACATCACTGATATTCTGATCATCGAGAAATTCACAGAGATGCTGATTATCGCCTGATGAAATAATTTCTTCGAATATCTGCTTAAAATTATTTGGGTCGAATTCTGACATGCACAAATTTAAGGACTCAGACTTAAGAAGCTTACAATTGAAAATGATTATTAATTTCAATCGTGATGATTGTTGGAACAAAATCAAAATAAAAAACCCAGACCTCCCATGATCTTGCCTTGCCTTTACATTGCGTTAACGAAATCCATGGGGCGCGGCGTTTTTACTGCTGAAAATATTGAAGGGGGAACGATCGTAGAAACTTCACCTGTGATTGTAATGAGCAAGGACGAAAGAGAATTATTGGATCAGACACGATTACATGATTATATTTTTGAGTGGGGAATAAAAAAAGATGGATGCTGCATGGCGTTGGGTTATGTCCCGGTTTATAATCACTCATTCAGATCCAACTGTGAGTATGAGATGGATTTTCAAAAGGAAATGATTACGATTAAATCGATCCATTTTATAAAAGCCGGTGAAGAATTGTTTATCAATTACAATGGTAATTGGAATGATGACAAGTCAGTTTGGTTCGACACGAGATAAGTTGTTACATTGCTAAATTGCTATATTGTTCTATTATTGATGGTTAATTTGCAATTCATGGGCTATCAATTTAGCGACGAGCAATTTAACATTACCACAACTAAGTTTTTTGACTTTTTAATTTTGAATTTTTAATTTCTTATCATGAACCAACTAACTGTCTCGCGCAACCGCATTCAATCCATCGATATTTTACGAGGTGTTGTAATGGTGATCATGGCGCTGGACCATGTCAGAGATTTTTTTTATAAAGCGCCGGCTGAAGGTGGTGCATCTCTTGCGACCAGCCCAACTGATCTTGCCACTACAACACCAGCATTATTCTTTACACGATGGATCACACATTTCTGCGCACCGATCTTTGTTTTCCTTGCTGGCACTTCTATATTCTTGATGAGTCAAAAAAAATCAAGATCAGAATTAAGTCTCTTCCTGATCAAGAGGGGAGTCTGGCTTGTATTAGTTGAAATTATTCTTATCACTCTTGCCTGGACATTCAATCCGTTTTACAATTTTGTTATTCTACAGGTAATATGGGCCATCGGTGTCAGTATGATCATACTGGGGTTGTTGATACGTCTTCCCGTGAACGTGTTGCTTGCCATTGGCCTCATTGTCGTTTTCGGCCATAACCTGCTCGATTATCCTTCATTGAATAACGGCTTAAAAGGTGGATTGATTGCCGATCTGCTATATTTTTCGAATTTTTCTGTTTACAACCTGGATAAAACCCATGTGTTCATAATTGTTTATGCGGTTATCCCATGGACTGGAGTAATGCTGCTTGGTTACTGCTTTGGAAAATTATTTACCGCCCAGGGTGATCCTGTAAAAAGAAGGCGATTGCTATTGATGATGGGGTTTGGATTGATCGCTCTTTTCCTGATCTTGCGATTAATCAATAATTATGGTGATCCTGTTCCCTGGTCCAATCAACCACGTGGGAATGTATTCAGTTTTTTATCTTTTATCAATGTAAACAAGTACCCACCCTCTCTTGATTTTTTATCCGTAACCATTGGAGGAGGGTTGATAGCACTTGCATTATTTGAAACAGCAAAAAATAAAATGGCTGGATTTTTCAGAGTATATGGAAGGGTGCCTATGTTTTATTATATACTCCATTTGTACCTCATACACCTGATTGGAGTGATTGTTTTCTTTGCCGAAGGATTTTCGACTGACCAGATTGTAACCCCAAACAATCCATTCTTGTTTCGACCTTCTGCATTTGGATTTGGACTTTTGGGCGTTTACACAGTGTGGCTAATCGTCATATTCATATTGTACCCGCTCTGCAAAAAGTATGACCGCTATAAAAGCACTCATCACAAATGGTGGCTGAGTTATTTATAAAGGCAAAATCAAAATTCCAAGAAACAAAATCAAAATAAATTCCAATGATTGAATTTAAAAATGGTTGACTATTTTTGATTTGATTTTTATTTGGTCCGTGGGATTTGGAATTAGTTTCTTGCTATTTCAGCATACTTTTTATTTCCTGCAATTTCAATAATGCCTCAACGGGCGTTAGGCGATTAATGTCAATTCCGTCAAGCAATTTTCTGATTTCTTCAAAAGTTTCGGTGTGAGCATCGAAGATGGATAGCTGCATTTGAGGTAATGAAACATTTTTTAATTTTTTTTGCAAGCCGTCCCGACCACTACCTCCTGGCTCCTGGCTGTTCTCATCAACATGCTTACTCTCCAGTTGCCTCAAAATTTCATTTGCCCGTTCAATTAGATCAGTCGGCATACCAGCCATTTTTGCTACATGGATGCCGAAGCTATGCGTGCTGCCGCCTCTTGCCAGTTTGCGAAGGAAGATTATTTTATTTCCAATTTCTTTATTGGTGACGTGATAATTTTTTACACGTTGAAATTTTTCTTCCAATTCATTTAATTCATGGTAGTGTGTGGCAAATAAAGTCTTGGGTTGATGAGCGGACGAATGCAAATACTCAGCGATGCTCCAGGCAATGGAAATTCCATCATAAGTGGAAGTGCCCCTTCCGATTTCATCGAGCAGGATTAAACTTTTTGGAGTAATGTTATTGATGATTGACGCTGTTTCATTCATCTCAACCATGAAAGTAGATTCACCACCGCTTAAATTATCGGAAGCGCCGACTCTTGTAAAGATTTTGTCTGTCAGTGATATTTTTGCTTCTCTTGCCGGAACAAAGCTGCCCGAATGCGCCATTAAGACAATGAGAGCGGTTTGACGTAGGAGCGCAGATTTACCACTCATATTCGGCCCGGTGAGAATAATAATTTGCTGTTCAGTTTTATTAAGCTCAATATCGTTGGCGATATAAGCCTCGCCAATAGGCAGGTTTCTTTCGATTACCGGGTGGCGTCCCTCAGTAATCACCAATTCCTCACCATCATGCAATGTTGGTTTCTTATACTGGTGCTGAATAGCATTATAAGCAAAACAGGTAATGCAATCAAGAATTGCTAAGATATTTCCGTTGGTTTGGATGGGAGCGAGATAGTCCATTAATTCATTCATCAATGATTCATACACCTGCCATTCGATCTGCAAAATTTTTTCCTCGGCGCCGGTTATCTTTTCCTCGTAGTCTTTCAGCTCGGCAGTGATATAGCGTTCTGCATTGGCCAATGTTTGCTTGCGCATCCATTCAGAAGGCACTTTGTTTTTGTGAGAGTTGGTTACTTCAAGATAATAGCCAAAAACATTATTGAAACCGATGCGCAGGGAAGAAATGCCTGTGGCTTCCGCTTCCTTTTTCTGAAGTTGAGCGAGATAATTTTTACCGCTATGAGCGATGCTGCGGAGTTCATCGAGCTCTGCGTTCACTCCGCTGTTGATCATTCCGCCTTTGATGGCTAATGCTGGCGGATTTTCAACTATCTCTTTGAAAATTTTATCGGCGATATACGGGCATGGATTCAGTGCATCACCCAATCTTTTTAAATATTCATTATCGGAGACGGTACAAATTTCTTTGATCTCGTGGACCTGCCTCAACCCTTTGCCCAGGTGTAATAGTTCTCTCGGGTTAATTTTTTTTAAAGGAATTTTTGAAACCAGGCGCTCCACATCCCCACATTGTTTTATAGCATGGGTAATCTTATTCCGAAGTTCGGTTTGCAGAATAAAAAATTCAACCAGGTCGAGTCGTTCATTAATCTTTTGAATTTCTTTCAATGGAAATACAAGCCACCTCTTCAATAGCCTTGCCCCCATTGGTGAAACGGTATTATCCAATACATCCAAAAGAGTATGACCGGCTTCTGAATTCCTGACCACGAGTTCCAGATTCCTGATCGTAAAGCGATCCATCCACAGGAAATCATCGCGGTCTATTCGTTGAATATTTGTGATGTGCTGAAGATTTGGGTGTTCAGTGTCCTTCAGGTAATGAAGAATTGCGGCGGCGGCTATTAATCCCTGGACTTGTTCATCTACGCCAAATCCTTTTAATGAATGCGTTTGAAAATGTTTCAATAAAATATCTTCGGCATAGGTTCGATCAAAAATCCATTCATCCAGCGAATAGACATACATTTTGCCACCAAAATATTCTTTGAATTTTTTTTGCTGATGACGCTGAAAAATGACTTCCGCCGGCTTAAAACCTTGCAATAATTTGTCCGCATATTCACGATCTCCTTCGGCAATAAAAAATTCTCCGGTTGAAATATCAAGGAATGCGAGGCCGTACTGATCATTTTCCCCAAAATGAATTGCTGCAAGAAAATTATTGCTCCGGTGCTCAAGGATTTTATCATTTACCGCGGTGCCGGGAGTTACCATTTCTGTGACTCCTCTTTTTACAATTCCTTTTACCAGCTTGGGATCTTCAAGCTGGTCGCAGATGGCTACGCGATAGCCGGCCTTTACGAGCTTGTGCAAATAAGTATCGAGAGCATGATGTGGAAAACCGGCGAGGTCTGAAGAAGCTGCTGCCCCATTGTTTCTCTTTGTTAGTGTAATCCCCAATACCTGCGAAGCAATTACTGCGTCTTGTCCAAACGTTTCGTAAAAATCTCCTACGCGAAACAACAGTATGGCATCAGGATATTTTTGCTTAATAGCCTTATGCTGCTGCATGAGCGGTGTTTCCGATGTAGTGGATTTAGACAAGCTGGTTTACAGGTTTAATAGTTCAATGGTTGATTTGACATGTGACAAGGCAAATATAATCGCTTTCATTACTCTTATTTTATTCAACTGGACAATGTGAATTACTTTTGGCAATTAGTATGATTTCTTTGGAAAGTCAGACGTGAATTATGAAAAAACTAAGCATGGCAGAACTGGGGCGAAAATCGATTGAAGAATTCAGGCAGTCTGAAAAAATTCCCATTATTGTTGTTTTGGAGAATATTCGCAGTGCTTATAACGTAGGGAGTGTTTTTCGCACTGCCGATGCCTTTTTACTGCACGCTGTTTATATCTGCGGCTATACCGCCTATCCTCCTCATAAGGAAATAAAGAAAACAGCCCTTGGTGCAGACGAAACAGTCAGCTGGAAATATTTTAAAAAGATAAAAGACGCAATTGATGAATTACGAAAGGAGGGACACAGGGTTTTTGCTGTCGAACAGGCGGTTAATAGTCTTTTGCTGCACCAAGTGGAATTCAAAAAGGACGAGAAACTTGCGGTAATTTTTGGAAATGAAGTAACGGGCGTTGAACAATCCACCATCGAGTTATCGGATGGCTGTATTGAAATTCCTCAATTGGGAATGAAGCATTCACTGAATATTGCCACAGCAGCGGGAGTGGTGCTGTGGGAATTAGTGAGAATCAGGATACCCCCAAACTCTTAAAAGGGGAGTTATAGAACCTGTATAAATTTGTTTAATGACTACAGTAAGAAATTATCTTTCTCTTATAAAATTCTCTCACAGCATTTTTGCCATGCCTTTTGCCCTGATTGGATTTTTTTTGGGACTAACAGCAACGACATGGGGCTTTTCTGTTGTACCAGGTTGGCATGTCATTATTTATCCATGGAAAGAGATCATTGGCTTATTTCTTCTTGTTATTCTCTGCATGATCTTCGCACGAAGTGCAGCGATGGCATTTAATCGCTACCTCGACAGAAATTTTGATGCAAAAAATCCAAGGACAGCAATAAGGGAAATTCCCTCTGGAATTATTTCTGCAAACAATGCACTTGTGTTTACGGTCGTTTCTTCGTTTCTTTTTATTATCACTTGTTATTTTATAAACCGCATTTGTTTTTTTCTATCACCAATCGCATTGCTTGTTGTTTTAGGATATAGCTACACCAAACGATTTACTCCTTTATGTCATTTAATTCTTGGTTTGGGATTATCATTGGCGCCAATAGGAGCTTATCTCGCTGTTACGGGACACTTCTCATTACTACCCATTCTTTTTTCTTTTGCGGTTATTTTCTGGGTCAGCGGATTCGATGTCATTTACGCTTTGCAGGATGAGGAGTTTGATAAATCACAGCGGCTCTATTCTATGCCGGCATGGGTAGGGAAAAGGAAAGCGTTAAAGATTTCTGAACTAATGCATTTAATAAGTGCGGCGTGTATAGTTTTCGCCGGCTGGTATGGGAGATTTGGGTGGCTTTATTGGATTGGGGTTGCAATATTCATCGGCATGCTGATTTACCAGCATTCAATTGTGAAACCAAATGATTTAAAAAGAGTAAACATTGCATTTATGACAGCTAACGGAATTGCAAGTGTGGTGTTCGCTGCATTTGTAATTGCTGATATTTTAGTTAATTATTAATTCTTAATTATTCATTATTATTTGGCACGCATTCTTGCAATTGATTATGGTCTTAAACGAACAGGGCTCGCTGTTACCGATCCGCTCAAGATCATAGCAACCGGTTTGACTACAGTTGAATCAAAACAACTGATCGGATTTTTAAAAGATTATTTCAGCAAAGAAGAGGTGGAATTAATTATTATTGGTGACCCCAGGAATTGGGACGATACGGAAACCCACGCTACTCCCTTAGTAAGAAAGATTATAATTGAACTCGAAAAAAACTTTCCTGCTGTGCCAATTCAGAAGGTAGACGAACGATTTACTTCCAAAATGGCTTCTCGTTCAATGCTTGAGATGGGTTTAAAGAAAAAGCAGCGACAGAATAAAGCGTTGGTTGATGAAATAGCTGCAACGATTATGTTACAGGAATACATGAAAACCCAATCCGCCTGAGGCGGACTTTTAGTTACCTTTGCGAATAAAAATTTTCAAAACACTCCCTTCAGGGAGATGGAGGAGTTATGATTCTGCCCATTGTAGCATATGGAAATCCGATATTGAGAAAAGTCAGCAAGGATATTTTTCCTGATCATCCCGGCCTGCCTGCATTTATCGACGATATGTGGGAAACTATGTACGCAAGTAATGGCGTGGGTTTGGCAGCCCCGCAGGTAAATAAAGATATTCGGTTGTTCGTAGTCGATAGTCGGCAGATTTTTGAGAACATGGAACCCGATGAAAGAAGAAATTACCCTGATGATCCTGGCATCAAACAAGTTTTTATCAATGCGCACATTGAATCCATCAATGGCGAAAAATGGGCGTATAACGAAGGCTGCTTAAGCATTCCCAAAATCCGCGAAGATATCGTAAGACACGAGGTGGTAACGTTGCGTTACCAGGATGAAAATTTTCAATTTCACCGCAAAACTTTTCACGGAATAACAGCCCGAATCATTTTGCATGAACATGATCACCTCGAAGGAAAACTTTTCATTGATTATTTGCCTCCACTAAAAAGAAAATTAATGAAAGGGAAACTGGAAGATATTTCAAAAGGTAAAGTGACCGTCGATTATAAAATGGTTTTCCCCAAATAGAATGTTGAGAATTTGAGTATTATTATTCCAAAAGCAATTATCTAACTTCAATTACCTTTGAAATGCCGATTTTTTTGTTCCAATTTCCTTTTTAACCAATAGAATTCAAATTAACTAGCTGCACTATGAGAAGAATTTTACTTTCTTCATCGGCAATATTTTTTGCCATCTCTCTTTCTTTCAGCCAATCGATAAGCCCCAGCATAATAAACACTACAGGCGGAACTTTCAACGATCCAAACTATTACTTCCGTTTTGACTGGAGCGTTGGGGAAATGGCGCTGGTAAACCAAATGCAAAGCGCCGACGGTTTATATGTGATTACAAATGGCTTGTTGCAGCCTTATACCAATACGCCGGCATCTGTCAACAATAGCGATGATTTTGGCACCGATGAAATACACGTATTTCCCAATCCGGCCAGCAATTATGTAGAGATAGATTTCAACACCAGGCAGCAAGGCCGCGTGCGATTTATGTTCTATGATAACCTTGGTCAGAAAATCTACGACAAGTCTTTTCTTAGTTATGGACTTGATCGTGTGGAACGAATTAATGTAGCTACGCTGCCTTCCGGAATTTATATGATATATGTTTACCTCGATCCGGTTGCCGGTTCGCATATCAAGAAAGGGGCGTTTAAAATCGTAAAGACAAATTGATCTTAGAACCTTTAAACCATAAACTGACGACGATGAAAAAAATTTTATTCCTTTTTTTATCACTGATAATTATTCTGGTGACGATGGGGCAGGCGCCGGCACAGATAAATTACCAGGGAGTGGCGCGGAATTCGGTTGGAAATGTTTTGGTCAATCAACCCATTGCACTGCGGTTAAGTATACATGATGGAAGCGCTGCAGGCACCGTAGTATATCGCGAAACACGAGCCGTGACCACCAATTATTTTGGTTTATTTAATGTGGCTATCGGTGGGGCCGGGGCAACAAATATAACGGGAACAGTCGTGGGTGTAAACTGGGCCAGCGGTGGAAAATTTCTGCAGGTTGAACTGGATCCGGCAGGTGGTACAAGTTTTATAGACATGGGTTCAGCACAACTACTCAGTGTGCCTTATGCATTATTTGCAGGAGGATCGACGCCGGCGGGCGCGGCAGGTGGTGATCTTACTGGAACTTATCCAAATCCGACGGTGGCAAAGATCAGGGGAGTGAACGTAAATGCTGCTGCCCCGACTCTGAACCAGGTATTGAAATACAACGGAACTGACTGGATAGCTGCGGCAAATGTTGCCACCGATCTTACTCTGCCTTTCGTCAAAACACAATCAGACGCGGGACCATTGATTGGTATTACAAACAGTGGCGCTGGTGATGCTTTGCAGGGAATTAATACTGGAACAGGCCGCGGTGGTTTTTTCCAAATAAATAATGCTGCAAATACTGCTGCTGCTTTATCTGCTACCACAAATGGTGTTGGCAACGCCGGCCTTTTTCAAAATACAAATGCAGCCAATCTTGCCGATGCACTGAATGTTTCAACCAATGGTGGTGCTACCAGCTGGGCAATTAGAGCCACAAGCACCGGCGCGCAAGGCGCAGGCATATTTAATTACAATAATGCTACGGGCACTGCGAATGCGCTGCGAGTATTAAGCAGCGGAACTGGTTTTGCTGTGAATATTACAAGTAGCAATGCTACGCCGTTGGCGCTGCGCACCGCTGGCGGATTGCAGCTTACCGGTATTAGTGAAGGAGCAAATAAGGTTTTAACAAGTGACGCATCAGGCAATGCTACCTGGCAAGCTTTGCCTGCAACGGGAGGAGTGACCGGCACAGGTACGTTGAATTTTCTATCCAAATGGACACCGAATGGAACTACGCTGGGCAATTCACAGGTTTTTGATGACGGGACCAACGTCGGCATTGGTACCACTTCACCTTTATCAAAATTTCATGTTTCAACAACTGACGCAACAGCTATTCGATCTGATGTAAATTTTACTACACCGGTCGATTTGTTTTCTGCCCGTCAATCCAATGTTTTTGTGGGTAACAATACAGATTTTGGAGTTGTAAGTTATTCAAACAATTCTGGCACGTTAATGCCATTTTGGGCTTCAGCAGTAGCGGGTGTCGATTCAAGCAATCTTACCTTCAATAGTGGTGTTGCCGGATTTTATAAAGGAAACATTGCAGGTGAAGGCGTCTATGGCTTTGCTTCGCAAGATGCAGATTTATCCAGTGCAGTTACGCAGCCATTTGGCTTTTCGGCGGGAACTTTCTTTGGAGGCGATGTAGGAGTGTATGCAAATGCAGGTTTGTTTGCTACCGGAAATTCTCCCGTAAAATATGGAATCTATGCAAGGGCAGGTGGGGGAGCGGCAAATTATGCCGGCTATTTTTTTGGCAATGTGCAGGTAGATGGAAATTTTACCGCCACGGGAATCAAGGCTTTCAGAATCGATCACCCATTGGATCCTGCAAATAAATACCTCAATCATTTTGCTATTGAGAGCCCCGACGTACAGAATGTATATAACGGGAATATCATAACCGATGCAAATGGAAAAGCCATTATAAAACTCCCCGATTATTTTGATGCGATTAATAAGGAATTCAAATACCAGTTAACGATTATTGATGAATCCCAGTTTGCCATGGTAAGGGTTAGCAAAAAAATAGTAAAAAATAGTTTTGAGATCATGACCAGCGTACCCAATGTGGAAGTAAGCTGGCAGGTTACCGCCGTTCGCAGTGATAAGGCGGCTCTCAAATTTACCTGGCCCGCAGAAATGAATAAACCTGCTAATGAAAAAGGAAAATATCTTAATCCCGAGTTGTATAACCAATCAAGTGAGAAAGCCATTCATAATGTGAATGTTAAAAGCAACGTAGTCCGTACCAAAAAACAGTAACTGGAATATTTTCATCTTATTTTGCAGGTATGGTAAAAAGACTCATGCCTGCTTTTTTTTGTTGTTGCATCATTGGCGCAAAAGCACAGGACGACACAGCAAATACGCAAGCACTGAGCCGAATGATCACCCTTTCAGAAGTGGTGGTGAGAAATAATCTCGATGTCGCCCGATTTCTGCAGCGGATAAAAAACGATACTACATTTTATAAAGCCTTCCGTACCCTGCGTATTCTTGGTTTTAGTTCCCTTAATGATATTCGAATGATGGATAAGAAAGGAACGCTGAAGGCATCACTGCAAAGTAAAACTATTCAGCATGTAACAAATGGCTGCCGTACTATGGAAACCGTGCGGGAAACCGCGACCGGCAACATGTATGATAGCAAAAGAAAATTCAATTATTATACGGCGGAACTTTATGCCAGCCTGTTTTTTACAAAGGAAAGGGTTTGTGGGGAGGATAATATTGTAAAAGGGACTGAACATAGTACAAAAGCAAAATCAGGAATTGAAAAACATAAAGAACAATTAAAAATGCTGTTCTTTGATCCCGGCAAAAAAATTCCGGGCATACCCTTCATTGGAAATAAGATAAACATTTTTGATCCGAGCGTGGCAAAGAACTATGATTTCTCTATCGACATGACGGACTATAATGGCGAGAATTGTTACATTTTTATCATAAAAGCAAAGGAAGATCTATCAGGCAGCGAAAAAGACAATATCGTTATTGATAACATCACTACCTGGTTCAATACAAAAACCATGGAAATCGTTGGCCGCAATTATGACATTAGCTATGATGCCGGAGTTTATGACTTTGACGTGCACATGGAAGTGCAGATGACCCATTTTGGAAAATATCTTGTTCCAAGGACACTTTACTATAATGGCAGCTGGGACATGGTTTTCAAAAAAAGAGAAAGGGGCGTTTTTACGGCGACGTTGTTTGACTTTAAGTGACGCAGTATGCAGTTGGCAGTATGTAGTCGGCAGTAAGCAGTTTTAATTTAGTTTAGAGAAATTTGCCCGGGTTTTGAATCATATCACCTAACATTTTTCCAATTTCTTCATTTAGTTCGGATAAAGAAATATGCTCTTGCTGAGTTATATATTTGCACGAAAAAGAGAAATCAATCCAAACGCCCGTTTCAGAATTTTCCATATCTGCATCGGTGAGTTTACTAACAAAATGAGCTGGGTATTTTCTCTTTCTGTATGCTTCGGCCAGGCATGCACAAACTGACCTGGAACTTCTGCGTATCTGATCAATTAAACTATAAGTTTCTTCTCTAGGGAACTTTTTCGTGATTTCAAAAATCTCCATGGCTAAAGCAAAAGCTTTTTGATAGACAGTCAAGTCTTTAAAACCTTTCATATTTTAGTTTTTTCAAGTCAGCCTATTGCCTATCGCCGACTGCTTACTGCCGACTGGCTACTGCTATTTGCCGACTATCTATTGCTGCCAATCGCGGAAACATATCTCCTCCATTTTTCAATCAAGGCGCTCATATCGGCAGGCAATTCGGCCTCGAAAAACATTTCTTTACCCGTGCTCGGATGAATGAAGCCAAGTGTGTATGCATGAAGTGCATGCCGTGGGCAGACCGTAAAGCAGTTTTCTACAAACTGTTTGTATTTGCTGAACACTGTTCCTTTGACAATTTTGTCGCCGCCATAAAATTCATCATTGAACAAGGGATGCCCGATATACTTCATGTGAACCCGAATCTGGTGAGTGCGACCAGTTTCCAGTACGCATTCCACAAGCGTAACGTAACCAAATCGTTCGATTACTTTATAATGTGTGACGGCCTCTTTCCCGTGATCCCCTTCGGGGTAGGCTTCAAACAATTTCCTAAACCGTTGATGACGACCCACATTTGCAGTCACAGTACCAACGTCTTTTTCCATATCACCCCACACCAAGGCAATATATTGACGCTTGATCGTGTGATCATAAAACTGTTTGGCAAGCTGGCTCATGGCTTTGTCGGTTTTGGCAATGGCCAGCAGGCCACTTGTATTTTTGTCAATGCGATGGACAAGGCCAAATCTTGGCAGTGTTTCCTCCGACACTCCCTGTTGCTGCAAATAATAAGCAATGCCATTCAGCAATGTACCAGAGTAATTTCCACTACCGGGATGTACAACAGTGCCTGCCGGTTTATTGATCACCATTACATCCTTGTCTTCATAAACAATATTCAATGGAATATTTTCCGGAATGACTTCTGTTTCCTCCGGATTTAAGTCTGAGTATAGAATGATTTCATCGCTTGCCTTCACTTTATAATTCGGACGAACCTCCTTTCCGTTTACAAGCACCAAACCCGCGTTGATTGCTTGTTGTAGCTTGTTTCTGGTAGCCCTTTCAATTCTGTGCATCAGAAATTTATCAATGCGAAGCGGTTCCTGGCCCTTATCAACAACGAGATTGAGCCGCTCATATAGCTCATCACTGCTTTCCTGGATTGAGTCTTCTTTATTTATAGATTCTTCCTTCATGAGTTTTGATATTCCTGCTAAGCATTCTATTCACCTTCAAAGTTAATCGCTTGTCTCATTGTTCCTAAATTTGTAATTCGTATGATAAAACAATCAGTGATATTCTGTGATCTTGGAAACATGGATTATAAATCTGCCTGGGATTTCCAGGAGAACTTGTTGAGGGAAAATGTTAGGAAAAAGTCGTCATTCTATGCACAGCATCCTGCGGATGGTCAACAGCCGGCAACCAACGAAGGTATCGTTGAGAATTCTGAACTGGATACTGAGCACTACCTTTTATTTGTAGAACATCCACCGGTATTTACTCTTGGTAAGAGTGGCAACGTGAATAACGTTTTGTTGAGTGAAGAAAGATTGAAAGAAAGAGGTATAGAATTTTTCCGAACAAACCGGGGAGGCGATATCACTTTTCACGGTCCCCAACAAATCGTAGGCTACCCAATTCTTGATTTGGAAAAATTCGATACGGATATTGGCCATTACTTACGAAATCTGGAGGAAGTAATCATAGATACTCTCGCTGAATTTGGAATAACGGCGGGCAGATCAAAAGGGGAGACGGGTGTATGGATCGATCCTGGTATTAAAGGACGGGAAAGAAAAATATGTGCTATTGGCGTTCGCTGTAGTCGCTGGATTACCATGCATGGATTCGCATTTAATGTAAATACCGATCTCAGCTACTTCAATTATATCATTCCATGCGGTATCCAGAATAAGCAGGTTACTTCATTGCAACGAGAATTGGGAAAGCAAATCGATTTCGAAGAAGCAAAACAAAAGGTAAAACAGAATTTTGAAAAAGTGTTTAATGTTCAGTTAGTAGTCAACGAGCAGAAAACGCTCCCAGCAGAAAATATTCAGAATATCCAAATCTAAAATTCCTTCCCGATATAGAATCTATGTTTCTCTTTCAATTTTTCATCAACAAATAACTCAAACTTAAACCAGCCTGCATGATAGAAATTGGTTTTATCTACAATGAGTGATTGCTCTTTCAAATTCTTTATTTCGAACAAAAAGTTGTCATTCTCATCATAAAATTTTACAGCATATTTTTTTGAAATGACATCCGGCAGATTCAAATGTATGTTACCATCTCTTGCCGTATATACATACATAGATGGAACAAAAATGTTGGGTTTGTTTCTTGAATCAAGTCCATTGTCCTTCAGCGTGGAATCAATGTCCTTCATTGGCTTGTTAACATCAACGCTAAAGGGATCCAGCAATCTTTTCTGTTCTGCTGCCAGTTGCGATGAATCGAATACCGGCCTTTTTGAATTTGAAAATAAATACATTGCGCCATCCAGCATAATGAACAGGCGGTAAAACATGTTGTCGTTCGCTGCTTTAGTATCAACATAGCCGTTTTCTTTGTTCTTCGGATCCGGAACTGTGAGTATGGTTTTATAATTCTTGAGGCTGTCAAATGAACGCTGAATGCTGATTTGTTTTACAACTTGATAATTATTTTTCCAGCTGATGATGATTCTGTTGTTTCCAACATTTTTTACGGAAAATTTTGGCAACGTATCCTGGGCAGCAGGTCGGTAACAAGCTGAGCTTATTATAAGGGAGAGCAGGATAATTTTTTTCATCATTTGTATAACGAAAAAAGGTTTGGATTCTTTTAAGTTGGGTGCAAAGATAGGGGAGCGGATTAAAAAATTCTCAGAAGATTAACGTTCCTTTCGGCAGGGAAAGATTACCCTGCAGGCCGCCACTATGAACAACCAATAAGCGGCTTCCATCCGGAAAGAAATTGTGCTTTATCATGTCAATTATCGCATAAAGTAATTTGGCCGTGTAAACAAAATCTGTTGCAATTGCCGTGCTGTTGTAAAATTCATTCATAAAGTCTATCAGTTCATGGGTAAACTTTGCATAACCCCCGAAATGATATTCATGAATCAATTCAAACTCCTTTAGCTCTTCTGCTGGTGATAACAGATAGCGAAGATCATTCACAAGCCCGGCATTATTCTTTAAAACAGAAATACCATAGACTTTCTGTTGGGGTAGGCTTGCCCGTATTAAACCCGCCATCATGGTTGATGTTCCTACGGCACAAGCGATGTGCGAATAATCTTCTATTTCAGAATAATTCAGCATTTCAGCTGCTCCTGCTGCTCCAAGTGATCCGTATCCCCCTTCAGGAATCATATAAGTATCGTTGGAAAAGTTGCTCATTTCCACGGGAAGTTTTTTATTCCGGTAATCTGTGCGGTTTGTAAAAACGATTTCCATCCCAAATTCGATAGCTTGCAATAACGTATGTGAAAGATTTTTTGGATGTTCGCCACAAATGAGGCCTGTTGTTTTGAACGCAAACAACTGGCCGGCTGCTGCCGTTGCAATTATGTGATTTGAATAGGCACCTCCAAATGTTACTATATGATCTTTGCCCGCAGTCCTCGCCTCCTGCAGGTAAAATTTCAACTTAAACCATTTGTTACCGGAAATTACAGGGTGAATTTTATCCAGTCGTAAAACAGCAAGCCTGATATTTCTTTCTTTCAATATGGGTACAGTAACTTCATCAACAGTTATAGATTCAAATGATAAAGGCTGCATAAAACGAAATTAATTTAAATTCGCTGCTGCTTTTAAAACGACAGCATGGAACCTACATCACCGACATTAGTAATTCTTGCAGCAGGCATGGGCTCTCGGTACGGAGGGATTAAACAGATTCAGGGTTTTGGTCCCGGCGGCGAAACACTTATGGATTATTCGATTTATGATGCCATTCGTTCGGGATTTAAGA
>JGI24806J26614_1000110_pt1 | contig 17328 bp, 17 predicted proteins | sample Kansoi200umMDA_FD_26614 | JGI IMG/M metagenome (IMG submission 26614)
CACATATATCCTCTTGTAATATCATTTTATATATACTAATGCAATAATGTAAAAGAATAAGCATCTTTATATCTGTAGGGTTGAGATAAAGAGGGAAAAGAGATTACATATATGTCTGACAGCTATCATAACTTTGAAAAACTATGTAATGACATATTTGCACTCAGTTCAACTATACGGTCTGCGGTAGTTATTGACAAAATTGGAAAACATGTAGCAGGAGGAATGAGACAAGGTATAAAATCAATGGAAGACAAAGAGGATTCTCAAAAACTATATGTAGAATTTGCTCTTAGAAGCGTAATGCGTGAAGAATTTGATAAAGAGTTTGGTAAAACAATTTATAGTTTCTCAGAAAGAGAGAAGGTAAAACTTGCTTCATTTCCATTAGATGACCATCATATACTACGAGTTTCTATGGAGAAAGAAGAATCTCATCATAGCGAATTAATTGAAAATATAAAAAAGATTATTGGCAACAACATTACAGCTTAAGACCAATAAACAGAGCCATTTAGTAAATAAAATTGAGTATTAAACAGTAGTTGAATTGAGTATTTACAATGCAATGCAATATATGCTGTGTGTTTGTTTATCAAATTTTTTGTATCCAATCCGTTATTTTAGGCATAAAGACAGCTATCGCTATATAATATAGGATTATGAAAGCGATTACTCATTTACTTATTATAATATTATTCATAAAAGAAAGTAAAAACTTGTTAAACAAAGCTGTCTATGAACTACCACCATTGTTATTTTTAAAGTACTCGATTCAATTTTACAACAACAATATGCCAACAATAGTTCATTTTGAAATACCTGCAGACGATGTTGAAAGATCAAGAAAATTCTATACTGATCTATTTGGATGGAAAATAGAAAAATGGCCTGGAATGGATAGTGATAGTGGTGGTGGTTCTTCTAATATGAAATACTGGGTGATAACTACAACAGATGAGAAAGGGAATAAAGCATTGATAGGTGGAGGAATGATGAAAAGACAAAAGCCACATGAACAAATTACTAATTTCATAGATGTAAAATCAGTAGATGAATATTCATCTAAAATAGAGAAACTAGGTGGTAAAGTGGTTGTTCCTAAAATGGCAGTACCAGGAATGGGATACTTTGCAGTAGGTCATGATACAGAGAATAACAGTTTTGGTATTTGGGAATCTAATGAGAGCGCAAAGTAACCAGGAGAAGGAAAACCTCCTTTCTTCTGGCTAGGACTACAACTTTAGTAATATCATTGCTTTAGTTAATGATGCTGCGAGTGATGGTGATTGTCATAGCAGAGGAAGTATTTGAGCTAAATCCACTGCAACGTCTCATTCATACTTCATCTGTGTCAGCTCTGTTCTGGGACTTGTGCATCTCTACCTTCTTCTTGGCTATTCTGTTATGTAGCATGTTCTCGAGTGTTTTTAATAATGCTGATTATGGTGAACTAACTAACTGGTGGTCATGTTGGCATAATAACTAATCAAATACATTTAGACTTAAATATTTAAAAATTATATTAAAGATGATTGAAATAGCAACATCCACATCTAACCTGTAACATATGCCTGACTAATTTATAACTGAATTATGTTATATACGTTTTAGGATTGCATAAATTTTTTTCGAAATATTAATGCAATAAGTGAAGTTCCAACAAACGTAGCAGTCCAATAAAGCCATAGATTAGTCAATACACCAGAGAGCAAAGCAGGAGCTAAGGAACGTGCGGGATTCATAGAAGCACCAGATATAAATGCTAAAAAGAAGATATCTAAACCAACCATACCTCCTATAACAATCCCACCAAAACCTTTCAATCCTTTTGTATAAACTACTATTAGGATAACACCCATAAGTAATGCGGAAGCCAGTATTTCAATACCAAATATAACAGGTAGAGGATATACATAATTTGGAGCATTTGCGCCCAAGTTAGCTTGAGTTCCAATAAAATATTTTACAAACAGACTTCCTAGTAAAGCTCCAAGTATCTCGGCAGCAAAGTAGTATACTAACTGAATCTTTGTTGTTATATGCTTTGTTATAAAAAAGCCTACTGTAACTGCAGGATTAAAGTGTGCCATTGAGATTTTTCCAAATAAGTATATACCTATAGCAACTCCGACAAAAGGAGCAAAGGCAATAAATGGTATACCTAATATTCCATTGAACTTGGCATCTATTACTACAGAACCAGTAGCAAGTACAACTACTATGAAGGTACCGATGAATTCTGCTATAAACTTCTTTTGGTTCTCAGTTAGATTCTTTGATATCTTGCTTATTAAGCTCTGCTGCAAGTTCCCTTACTCTTTTATCTATCTCATCTCTGATTTCTCTAACTATCTCTATTGGTTTACCTTTAGGATCTTCTAGACTCCAGTCTATCACTTTGGGTATATACACAGTAGGACAGAAATAATTGTCCATGCATCCCATGTTCACTACGGTAGTAGCATTTCTTATCATATCTTCTGTCAAATCCTTTGATTTCTGTTTGCTAATATCTATACCTACTTCTTTCATAACTTGTAATGCTAATGGGTTAATCTCTGAGACAGGTTTGGTTCCTGCACTTAAGGCTGCATATCCTCTAGGCGCATATTTTCTAAAGAAGCCTTCTGCCATCTGGCTTCGGCCTGCGTTTTGTACGCAAACAAATAAAACGGTTTTACCTATCTCTTGGTTTTTAGTTTTTAATTTACCAAATGAAAATGTCATATTTGTTTAATCTTCCACTCCGTTTTCTTGTTTTATTACCATTTTTTATTTGACTGCCTTGATAACTAGACTACTGATCTTTCTACTATCATTAACTTGGTCTCCTACTTCCATGTAGCATTTGTCATCTAACACTTCAATATTTGTAAATCCTGCCTTTCTGATACTATCAAGATAGTTCTCTTTTGTTAATGCACCATCAATACAACTACACCATTTTGCTGAATCAATTAAGTCTGACTGGACTTCCTTATCTGTAACTAAATCAGAAATTACCATTCTTCCATGACCCTGTTTTAAAATTCTATAAATCTCCTTGAATGTGCTTACTTTATCTGTGGTCAAATTGATAACACAATTACTGATAACTACATCTGCAGCATTATCATCAATAGGAATTCTTCTTTCAATATCACCTTTTCTAAATTCTACATTTGTATAGCCATTATCTTTTGCATTCCTTCTAGCTTTCTCCAACATCTCATCAGTCATATCAATGCCTATTACTTTTCCTGATTCTTTGACTCTATTTGCTGACAAAAATACATCAATTCCTGCACCAGCGCCTAAATCAACAACAGTTTCGCCTTCTCTAATCTGAGCATAATTTACGGGTGCTCCGCAACCAACTCCAAGTATTGATGGTTTAGGAATAGATTCTAATTCTTTAGTGTCATAACCAATAACTGTTGCAGCTTCTATTGGTGAACTTTCTTGATCACTGCATTCACAAGGAATACAACAACAATCAGAATTTCCTGTTAATGCAATTTTGCCATATCTTTCTTTTATTTTGTCTTTTATATCAGCAGCTAATTCTTGCATATCAATATTTTACAAATAAAACTATTTAAGTTATCAAGGGTAAACAGGTAAACTAAGTGCAATTATGGAAACTAATAGAAAATTGAAAATTGAAACGTTATTACCCGTAATACAACCACAACAAGAAGTCTGTGCTTTCAATGGATATGACGCAGATAAACTTATGAAAGAAACTGCAAAATTGAGAAAATTGATTACAAAAAGAGGAACACTTGAAATACTAATTCCATTGTGTTGTACTACAAATCCTGTAAGACATAAACAATTTAAACAGACAATGAAAGGCTTTAGCACAAGAACATTATCTAACAGGCTTAAAGAGTTGGAAAAGAGTGGAGTATTAGAAAGACAAAGATATAATGAGATACCTCCTCGTGTAGAATATAGATTAACAAGTAAGGGACAAGAACTGGTTGAATCAATTATCAGTCTACTTCAATGGATGCAAAAATGGTCAAAGTCAAAGGTAACAAGATAAAAAAGATAAGATAAAAATCTATTTTTGTAAAAATAGTTAAGAATTATACTTATCACATAACTTTATTTGTTTAAGGTTCTCTAGCCTGATAGGTGTGTATCAGTTTTTATTGCATTGTCTAGAGCACATTAAATGAGAGAAGAATAATACTAGTGACTATATTTATCTCAATCAGACAGAGCTCTTAGAGGAGAAGAAAAACGTCAATTTAAAGTAAAACCTTGGTGTACTGTTATTATTGTTATTATAATTATTTCATTTGTTATCTGCATTTACATAATAATAATTGTCTTAATTTTTTGCTTGCAAACCAATACCAATAAAATGATTTGGATAGAATAATAAAAGAATAATTATGAGAATAAGAATTATGAAAAACTCTAATTTAGAGTACGACTTATATACATACACGAATATTAATTCTTGAATTAAGTTACCTGAATAATGGTATTATCTTTATTTTCTTGATAATAAGGGCAGACTAAACGTAAAAGTAGATCCTTTTCCATCACTATTATTTTCAGCCCATATTCTGCCACCATGAGCTTCGATTATGTTTTTGGATACAAAAAGACCTAATCCCATACCTTTTTCGGATCTTGTCGCGAATTTTTCGAATAATATAGGCATAATATCTTCATTAATACCAGTGCCATTATCCTTAACTCTAATTATTAATAAATCATTATTATCGCTTCTTTTTTCTTCTGTAATTACTGTTATCGTACCTTCTTTGGTAAATTTAATTGCATTACTAAGTAAATTGGAAATAACTTGGGTTAATCTTCCTCTATCTGCTTCTACAAATAGAGGTGATTCTTTTTTAGAATCATTATATTTCAACTTTATATTCTGTTTATAAGCTGTTTGAGTTTTAATGTCTTCTAACGCATTTGCCACCAAATCATCTATGTCTACTAACTCCTTATGGAGATTTAGCGACTGATTTTCAATTCTAGTAACATCTAAAATATTCTCCGTAAGTTCCTTCAGCCTTTTTGCATTTCTGATAATAACTGAAAGTAATTCCTCCTGCTTTACAGCTTCTATTCCTTTTTTAGATCTAAGGATATCAGCTAATCCAACTATAGGTTGAATAGGTGATCTTAATTCGTGAGCGGCTATATTGATAAATTCTTTATGCATCTTTTCTTCATCTTTTGATTTTTTAATAAGCTTAGTTACCTGTTCAATTAGATCTACTTGTTTCCAAAGACTTTCAAATATTGATACATAAGATATTACAGTTGATTTACTATTAGAATAAGTAGCAAATCCTATCGCCTCATTTACAGAATCCTTTGTATCATCTTTGAGTTCTACAGCCAATGAGTATTTTCTATCCACAACTAAAACTGTGACCTTTGTTTGTAGAGATTCTTCTACATGTCTAACTTCAATTTTTTTTAGTTGATGTCGTAATTCTGAAGAGGTTTCTTTTATTCTCTCATCTAATGGGGTCAGAATTCTAATATTCAGTTCTCTTTTTGTTGGGATTAACTCTCTTAACAACTGAACTCCTCCAATACGTTCTTGTCTGTGGAATGCATTAGCAGTTGAAAATATTATCAATACTTCATCATTGGCAGATCTAATAAGTTCAAAGCCAAGTTTCTGTACTTCGATAGGATCTCGGATAATCTGTAGTATAATATCTTCTGATTTTGCACCTTCTTCTTTTTCAATTTCTCTAATCTCTTGTTCACTAGGAATTACTTTATTCCAAAAAGGATCAGAAATATACTGTTCTTGACCTAGAAGTTCGTTAAATTTATTACCATATACACTCCTAAANCGTTTAAACATGTTAGCGCAATCTTTTGCNTCAAAACGATAAAGAATTCCATCNATAATTATTTCTTCNTTACTTGTATCGAATTTGTCCTGTTTAGTTAATGATAATATTTTGCCACATAATGCGCATTTATTTGTATTATTATTATTGCTAGATGATGATAATACCTTATCCATCAGAACAATTTTTCCTCCTATGCATATGTACTACCACCACTACCACACCTTGTAATTTTTACTTCTTTATACGCTTTTTTATTGCGTAATCTAAATCTATCACTATTTTTATCTAGTTCTAAAGAATTTACTAAGCAATATATTATTTATCTCTCCTATTAGTTGATAATGATTAGTTAGTATCGTCTGTGGATCTTTGAATGTCATTTTCTCCTTTAGAATCATTCTCCTTTACTGAAGTACTACTATTATTGGTAGTGTATGCAATAATTTGACTATTTACAACTTGAGAGTCATTAACGTGACATTTGTATTAAGATGTAAATATAACTTTATAGAAATCTTTGGCCCACTATAATGCTTGAATCTTTGTATTCATCAGATCCTGAATTTTTCAGATATCTTTTATGCTTTCTTTTTTGAAGAAGGAATTAAAAGCAATCCAACATTTTTGTTTTCAGATGGCAGGGGGAGAAGTGTTTGTATATTTATCCTAACACAGCGTTTGATAATTCCTTTAAATATTGAATATCTCTTAAGTTATTGGTGACAGATTGGCTTAATTTGACAGTCACCTATATCATATTGATTGTATTTATATTATCACCGGTAATCCATGTAATTTAATCTATGCCAATCAACTTGTTTAGTCATCTTGTTCATGACTATTTGGATATTTTTATAGTTCGAGTTTGTTATTAAATTCATCTACACTACTGATACTGATTGTTAATTCAAATTATTAGTTAGTTATTGAGCTTTAATTCATTTTGTGCTTAATATTTATGTTTTGAGTGATAAATAACGATATATTTTAAAGATGGCTAAACAAATTACTGATTTTGTCAGAATCAATTGATATAGAAGTATTTCCTACAACCTTAATATAATCTTAAGTGATTATTATACTATCTGTATATGAAACAGATACGAAGTAGGGTAAGACTTACTGAGAATCTTAGTAGTATACAGAAAACCTTGTAGGGTAGGTGAGGGAAGCATATTTCTGCATAAGGATATGTCGATCTCGCTAAACCTATAGGGATAAATTTACTTATTAATTAATTTACCGATATTTTAGTGATCAAAAAGTTCTTTTGTTATATCAATGGTGTCTTTATAATAAGATAATCGATCATATCTTAATATATAGAGAATTCTCATAGTGTAATTGTAGATATTGTTATTTAAAAAAATTGGTACAATAATTCTCTTGGTATCGGATCTAGACGCTTCTATGAAATATTATGAAGATATACTTGGCTTGCCTATCAAAACAAAGTCTCCTGATTGGGTGGAATTCTTTAATAGAGACACAACATTAGCTTTGCATCCAGCAAAGAAGGCCAAGGATAAAATGAAAGCTGGTATGGGCGTATTAGTAGGTTTCATGGTCAGTGACCTTGAGTCCACTGCTAAGCAATTAAAAGAAAAGAAAGTCAAGTTCGTCAAGGAACCAAAGAATGAATCTTTTGGCAAGCATGCAATAATTGAGGATCCAGATGGCTATTGGATTTCAATTGCAGAAATAAAGTCTAAACCATCAGAAGAATTCGATCTTTTAGGATTACTTGGAGCAGAGTGATGCCAATTAAAATTAAAAAAGCCTATAGACAATAAAATTTGACCCCGACGAATAAAACAATACTATCCTCACTATCCCAAAGGTTTCTAAAATGAAATTACTTCTAAAAAAGGATATACTCTATGTAAAAGGAGCAATCTACCTTAGGATTCTCCCGTTTGCAAACAATCAGTATTGTCTCCTTTTTTTATAATCTTAGCTTTCATTCGAAGTGAAGGTTGATTGTCATGTTTTTGAAAAACATGATCAATGTACTTTTCATAATTAATGAATTCTGATTCACACGCAGGACATACAACACGATAATAGATCAATCCATAATTATAGTCACCCATAATGCTAATGTATATTATCATTTGATCTGTTCTATTATTTTGTAGTGGCGATGTACCTTAACAATCAAAATAATTAAGGAGCAGCAACAACATCAAAAGAAAATAAAGAATAGAGAAAATATAAGAATGATTAAAACTGCAATAGATTGGTCTTATTTTGTCGTAAAGCTAAGACAATAATCAAAAGAAATATCATTCTTATGTGCGATTATATCTTTGCTATGGGTATAGAAATAAATCCATCTCTTTTTCGCAAGCGAAACCATATCAACTCCAAGTGCTGTGCTATCTATCTGATTTTTGCTATGGTGCCAAAACCATCTATTGATATGACATTCGATGACATGTAGAGATATCTAAACGATCTTGACAAGTTCGAAGAACCTGATTCTCATGACAAATGAATAAGGACATACAACTTACGAAGGGTACTTTTCTTGCTTTTTTAAGTGGCTCTACTATCCTGACTTATTTTCAAGAAAAGACATCTACGCGAAGTAATGAAAGATATCCACAGTCAAGCCTTTAGAAGTGATTAACTCCCATGCTAGGTCTTTATTTTTTGATGTCGTGGAAAATACTAAGTAGCCACCCACCCATTAAAGTTGAAGGTTCATAACTTTCATCTGGCAGAGGAAAATGGAGGAAGACCAATTTGTAGCTTGATACCTTTTTGTTCTCTATCTTCAGAAGATAAAATTAATGAATACAACAAGGTCTTATTGACAGATTTTATTAGGAACTACGAAAAGAGAGTTAAATTCAAGGAAACACGAGACTTTCACATAATTTTTTGAATCTATAATACATATAATAAATTTTCTTTTAGTTTAATGAAAAAAAATTGATTGTGGCAATAAAGAATTGCCGATGTTTTTAGACGCCGAATGTTATTGTAGCCTCGTTAGTACAGATAGCACCGCCACTACATTTGTTCTTTTGATCTTGTTCGAAACTAAATTCCGTATTGGCTCCGTCACTGCCATCGTTGCCGTTATAGCTGTCATTACTGTCTTTACTGTATTTACCATCTTTACTGTATTTACTGTATTTACCGTTGTTGTCCTTGCGTTCTGCATTAGCTTCCTGTGTAGGTAATACAACTAGTGCTGCTGACAGTATTGCTAGCGCTCCTAAGATTCCAACCATTAGTAACGTTGAGTTGTTCATATATTTTCTTATAACTATGTTTATACTAATAGCATATTTACTTTTAACAAATTTATACTGAACTTCTCTAATAGACACATATTCAGTATAACAATATCGAAAAATTAATAATTACTAAGAACGGTGCTATGACTACAAATATTTTTAATTGAAGAATCAATCAAGCAGTCATCCAGTATCTTTACTACTGCTACTGTGGTTACTCTTTTATATAGAAATGTCTTATTATTGTTTGTAGATTAACTCAATACGACTATAAGAGAAAGGATATAGATCTTTATGCAGATATTTTACATATACAGCGATATAATAAGATTGTAATATTCCTTGTAGTAGTAACTGACATATCTAAAAGTATGCGATTACATAGATGTTCTTGTCACGTATTATGATATTATAATTTGTTTTCTCTATAAGTAGAGATTTAATTAAAAAAGACAATATCTAGGACAAACATGGATTTAAAAAGCTCTTTACAACTAAAGAAATTGTTTAACATTACTCTGTCATTCTGTCATTATAAAAATGAAGTAATACACATAAGTCTATTAAAAGATTTCATAAATAATATATCGATGATAAGCTGCTTTTAAGATGTCATGATAACCCCATCCTAGAAGAACAACAATAAGCAAAAGAGTAACAATCTAAAAATAAAAAATTGATGTTTCTCTATTTCTGATATAAAATTTTAAATTTTTTAATTTTAGATGAGGAAACAGAAATCTAATGATAGAATTATCATAAGAAATACTGCATATGCAAAATGCACAAATATCTTTATAGTAGTGTGTCTTTATTCCTTTATTCTGAATAATTGGCAATTCAAAAAAACTACCTTAGATTGATCTTAATAATAGCTCTGACTGTTGGGGGATTCGGTATTGTTCTTTCAGCATTTTTAGCATCGTTTATTTTCTTATTGTACTCCTTACCAAATTTTAGTTTAGCCGCCTTTTTTGGCTATAAATATTATACATATGATAAAAATATACGAAATGTCAAGGAGCGGAGAAAATATAGTAGTAATAGGAAATTTAAACCAAAATCAGAAAAATAGATCTCGACTTAAATCTTTAATTAGTTGATGCCTGTCTTAACAATTTTTATCCTATATACATGAAACTTTTTTTGTCCTAAGATAGTAGATATATTTATGCTGACAAATAATATCAGTTCTAGAGTGCAATCTATGAAATAGGTTAAATTCTAGAAAGGAGGATAAAATATATACAAACGTCCCTGTAATTTGTCGAGTCAGTTTGTCGCTGCAGTAGTTATTATTGTAGTAGGAACTATTCTATATATTGTCCCTTTTGTTTTGTCAAATGTAAGAATATATAGATAACCGTCATCAGGTCCGATTTGTATGTCAGTAATACCGCCAAATCCTTTACCAAATATTATTTTATCAAAATTTTTATCGTAACTGCTTACAACTTTATCTACAAGAGGACCATTAGGTGATAGTAATAATCCAGTCCTTTGTTGATTTAGTTCAAAGTGGTATATATTCCCATTGATAATATCACCTACGAATATACCGTTTTCATATTGTTTCCCTAATTTATCTGAATTGAAGAATTTAATTGCGGTAGGACCAACATCATTGAACCATGTGAATTCAGGAGAGCTGTATTTTCCTTTTCCACCAAAGTCTTCTAATAAATTATTTGCCTCCTGTTGTGATGAGACCGCATGATTCTCTGTATCTTCTATTGCATATCCTCTTAGCCATATACCATCAATTTTATTCCATCCACTGTTAAATCCTGGTTCAACAAGATTAATTTCATCACCAAATACTACTCCATTTTCTGTATCCCATAGCTTTCCTGTTATAGGATCAAAATCTATACCAAAACTATTCCATATTCCATATCCGTAGTATTTGTTTATAGGATCTTTATTGCCAAGAATACCACTACCATTTTTTATTGCTTCGTTGCCACCCTGAGTAATAACGAGTATACCACTTGTTCCATCTGGGTCTCTACCATTCTGAATGTTCTGGGCTTTAGTATGGTGACCATTTATACCAACTCCACCGATAGTAATATACAAATTCTTATCATGTGGGCCAAGTTGAATCTTACCACCATTTCCAATAGCTCCAGGTATAGCAGGAAGGTTTAGTAGCAGTTTAGGATTTATCAACTTATTATTTTCAAATTCGTATCTATATACAACATTGCCTAAGGGTTGTTTCCCTTCAGCAATATCTTCGCCATCTGCTGTTGCAGCTGCAGTATAGTACAAGAAAACATATTTGGTGGTATTAGCATTAGATGAATGAGTACTACTATTACTAATTTCAAGATCCAATGATGATGATATGTTACTAACGGCAATCCCTAACATACCTCTATGTCCTTGAGTTGCTACATTGACATCAAGCAAAGGCTCTTGTAACATTACGCCATTTACTATTCTTCTTACAATGCCAGTGTTTTTTTCTATAACTAAAATATCATCTTGATCTAAAAATGCCATTCCAGTAGGGTATGTTAATCCTTTGAAAACTATTTCTGCCTTTAAATTAGTGTCATTTATAATCGGTCCTTTAGAAGAAGGAAGTGCACTCTCAGGATAATCAGTTACACCAGAAGCAGCATTAGCATTTTTTTGATTCTCTTGTAAATAGTAAAATCCAATTGATAATATGAATGTCAGAATTAAAGTTGCAAATAGTGCTATTCTTACAACAAAAGCAGCGTCGCTATCTAATATCAAATATCCCATTTACACCACTTGCACTCAATCCTGGCTCAGGATCTCCTCCAATTATATATATTTTATATTCTCATCATCAATAAATACAGTTGCCACTCCGTGACGTGCAGTAGGGCATAAGTAGTTTAATTGTCCATTTATTTCTTTTAACATCATATTTTTCGTTGTTGTTAAATATTTTGAATGGTTCTTCTCCAATTACATAGACATTGCTGTTATTTACAGAATAACAAGAAGAGGCAGTATCAGTAGGAGTAGTATGATGCAATTACTGTGATAACGGGGTTGCTTTTCCATGAATTATTATTATAAATGTTATAAGATTCTACAGTATTTGTAGCAACTCCAGATTTATCGAATCTCCTATTACATAGCTATATCTTCTCTCAAGATAATAGCAGCGACTCTGTTCTCGCTGTAGACATAGACGTACCATTAGTCCAAAATGGATTCTACAGTAGATTTGTTGTTTAAGCGATAGACATAGGTAAAACAGAGAGACAATATAATAATAAACAATAATATTAATAAAACTACTCTTAATGTTAAACCCTGAGAGAATGAAGCCGAGAGAAGGATAGCTGAAGAAGGGTCTATCTGTATAAGCCCTGTCATGTGTTGGTAGTGTTATCCAATATAACCGAATACCTAATCCTTAAATTAATGATAAGGAATGAAAAATATGTCTTTTATAGGAGAAAAAATAAAAGCAAACGCTAATTCTCTTCTCAGTATTATTATTGTTTTCTCGCTTATACTTATTGTTTCTATTAGTGTAATGGTGGCTGCTGATAATTTTTTTGATACAACCCCTGTTGCTGCATAAACTAAACTAAATCAAATTAGCTCTAACCTTACAAATCCAATAGATATACAAAATGTACCTGCAAAAAAAATTCATGTTGGAGATATTGATATTGCATACAAGATATTAGGTAAAGGTAAGCCCATCTTACTTGTTAGTGGCGCTTCTGCTGATATGAATGCCTAGGAGCCATCTACTTTAAGAGACGTCTCCTCAAATCACACAGTAATTGTATTTGACAATCGTGGAGTTGGAAATACAGCTTCCGGTACAAGACCATTCTCGATACAGCAACTTGCAAATGATACTGCTGGTTTACTAGATACTCTGAAAATACGAAAAGCAGATGTCCTTGGATATTCTCTAGGTTCATTTATAGCTCAACAGCTTTCAGTTACACATCCAGAAAAGGTTAACAGGCTTATACTACTTGCTGCATCATGTGGTGGAAAAGAGAGTATACCTAAGTCCTCAACTTGTAAAATTTTTTTTCTGAGATGGGTAAAGAAATTTATAAATAATATTCCCATTACTTCGCAGGATGTAAAAATGATTCTATCTATCCCGATGGGATCAGCATTGATGGAATTGCATCCTAATTTTCTTGAATCTGTTCCAGAAGCCAAGATCTGTTTTCTGGTATTCCTCCTAATACTATAAAGCAGCAAAATGACATTTCACAAAACTGGATGGCAACCAATTGGAATGGCATTTGTGATGAGCTTACAAAAATATCCAATCCTACTTTGATTATAACTGGAACTTATGATAATAATGTACCAACAGCTAATTCTTTGATTATTGCAGGAAAAATTCTTAGAGCTTGGCTTATACAGATTAAAGATGCAGGTCATGCATTATTCGTGCAATATCCAGATAAAGTCAATAGAGTATTACAAACATTTCTTTCGACAACGGCAACAAGCCCTAGTTGATGAAGTATCTGGATTGTGTACAATCTTTTGTACAATAGTTGTTGCCGTACACCTTTACATGTAATATTACTATTAACGCTCTCTCTTCCTGCTGATAGTAATACCACTCCTGTTCCAGTCGTCTTCTAATAGAAATATTCTATGATAGTACCCCATTGCAGCTTCTCTATACTCGAAGATATATTATACAATCATTTATACAAAGGAAGCAAGAGATTCAAGACCCAGAATAGAGGGGACACAACAGACAGAGTCTAGACAGAGATTGAAACATTTCAATGGGTATTCTCACAAAGTCTTCATCAAAGGAATGCAGCAGGGTCTGCGATACTATTACTAATAACTGGTAACAACACAAAGAAACAAAGTGGAGAACACAAAATTCTTCCTATGATGAGGATATTGTTTGTTTGTTTGAAATTGAAAATCAGTTCCATTACGAGGTTTTCAATACTTTGCGTTTTTTCTTGTAATTTTTATGATTATTTTATAGAAACTTTCTTATAATATTGTGAATTTAAAAGCAATAACATAAAAGAAAATAGCTTTTATTTTACTTCTTCCATATTATATACATGGACATGAGCACAACCTGCACTGTATGTGGGAAAAAATCCCAAGATTACGCTATAGAGTGTAATTGCTGTGGAAACTACTATTGTTCTGATAACTGCAAAGAGGAGGATCATCAAAAAAAACTTTTTCATCATCATAAATGGGGGGATTATAAGGGTATTTATGAAGAGATCATGAATATCGACCCAAATATCCGCTTAGTTACAATATGTGATATTAACGGCAAAATAAAGTACTCTGATCATCGACCCGGTGTTGATAATATCCTTACTCCAGAAGAAAGTAAAAAATCTCTTAAGTTGGCCATAAATGCATGGAAAATACGTAGCGAACTTGCACCAAAGATTGGAAAAGGAAAATACGTGTTAGCAGAATATGAAAAGATTAAACGTATCACCATGCCATTAAGTGATTGCCATCTCATTTATGTAACAACAGAAGCCAAAGCTGATCATTCAAACATAATTAGTAGGATTGAAGATATAGTCAGACAAAAACAAGGTTATTGAAATAGTATCTCAAGAGAGCAGCAAACTGAGATATTAGTATATTGGTATAATATAATATTTTCATCGCTTAACTAATGGCAATGAAACTTAAAATTTGTATACTTTCTATTAGTATACCATTCGTTATTGAAGTGCTACCATAACGAATTCCATCAAAACCGGTAATTCATAAATAATGTCATACAAAATATTTTTCCATTATCCTAGACATATTTAATTTTATTACGTCTGTGTCTTTCAACGTTTCGGGATGTTTTTCTTTCAAGTGTCTTAATGCAAATCTGACATTATTATTACATAGTTTACATTTTGCTTTGCCAAACAATACAATTATTATATGAATAATCTAATTCTAAAAGTTTTATGGTCTATAGTTAATAATTGGTTCAATATAAGGACTAAAACATAGACATAACAGAAAAATACAAAGTCTCTTACGAATGTATTGCAAATTTGAATCAAATCTGTTTATCACATTTCTACTGAATTGTTTAATCTTGTGACTTTATAGACAAGAATTATGTTATAATCAGAATGTAAGTAGGCTGTATTAACTAAAGAAGATCCAATTATCTTCTTTTATGTATAACAAAAAATATCATCATTATTCCAAAATACAAAACAAAAGTAAAAGTGTAGATACAAATATGACTAATATGAATATGTTCTTATGGTTGACGGATTTTTACAGTTCATTATTTGAGATTTCTTTTCTAAGCATGATATTTGTAATGATGAAAGTGGTGTTAGAAGATATATTTTATGAAGCAAAAATGCAGAGTACAATCCAAAGCGTATTAGATATTAATAGCAATAAGGGACCTATTGGAAACCTCCTGCATAATATAAGTGGTAATAAATCAGTGGCACGGCAGTAAGTAAGTATGGAAATATAGGATGTACACATTTTGCTATGTGTTTGAATATTCCTAGATCTAATACTCTAGGCAGAAATCCATTAATTCATAACTGGTAACTATGGTAAGCAGTGAAATAGCAACTGAAATGGAAGGGTTTTGCTGATGGATGAAAGAAAGCGATTTTTCTGTGGTTCGTTTATTTTGAGTTCCATCTTTTTCTGTCGAGAGCAACCAGCAAACTTATTGTTTTTGGTATGTTATAAGAATAAGAATGGTACATTTCTCAATATATTAATAACACTAATTGGACCTAAAATAATGTCAAATTTGATTGAAATCTCCATTGGTTGTTATGACACATACTTCGTGATGTAAAGAAGAGGGAGAAAATCATGGTCCATTCCAGTTGAACGGAATGTGCTTGCTAGACCTACCATTCCACTTCCATTTGAAGCTCATTGCATCCACTTCGTTAGTTACCGTTCTACCTACCCCATGTTGCAACTCCGCCTGGCCCTACTTCACTGCCAGGTGGGTTAAGAGTTTGTACCAGTTTGCCAGGGGGAGTCATAGGTCCAGTTAAGGCTTCTGCCATCGCAACCACCTTTCCTGGTATCTCTGCACGCCAATAAGAAAGGTTGTCAGCGACTTCAAATTTAATTGGAGCGAACTCAAGTCCTCGTACATCTCCTATGATCTTTGCGAAGTCAGCCATGAACCCACCTGCCTTACCGCTGAAAATCATCTGCAGAGCTTCTCGCTGCTGTGGATTAGCTTGCTCATCGAAAAAGAAAGCAATAGTTGCTTTTGTCTCACCTGCCCAGATATTACCCTTGAAATATGACAGCGCTAACACGTTCAAGCCATCAAACGATTCTTCGCCATAATGTCCACTTCGGATATGATACGCGAGTACACCATCGCAGTCGCCGTAAGTTGGAGCTTGAGCGAACTCACATGGGCATGGTATGTTACATTTGCAAACATCAAACCAATCTCCTGAAATATTCCATCTACGAATATCAATCGTCATATCACTTAATGCATAGGACACTATTTTAATATTTTAAACATGGATTGCTTAATTAGTATACATAAAATGCAGATAGCAGATTCTAAAAAAATCTGCTGCTATACCTTCACTCTGTTCCCGATCCATTGAAAAGAAAGTGTCCAGCTTCTCCGGCCGTGACTCAGATCTTAAATTCTTAGTCAATTAATTTCAGTATATCTATTATATAATAGACATAAATGACAACAATTGTTGGTATCAAAACTAAGGAAGGTATTGTACTTGGATCAGACAAAAGAGCGAGTAAGGGCTTCTTTATTGGTTCGAAAATAACACAGAAAATTTCAAAGATTGATGATAGTTTGGCCATAGCAATCGCTGGTCAGCTATCAGATGCTGAATATCTGATTAAAGTTGCAAAAGCAGAAAGAAAGTTGATGGAGTTAAGAAGAGGATTTATGCTAACAGTAAAGGAATCTGCAAGGCTTGTTGCAAATTTGGCATATTCTGGTCTAAAGAATTATCAACCATACTTTGTAGAATTGTTAATTGCAGGTGTTGATAAAGAAGGTGGACATGTGTATGTGGCAGACATGAGTGGTGCAATAACTAATGAAGATTTTGCATCTTCAGGTTCTGGCTCTCCAATAGCTTATGGAGTTCTTGAAAGCTTATATCATAAAGAAATAACTAATGAAGAAGCTAAAGAAATTGCAAGGAAAGCAGTATCAGCAGCAATGGAACGAGATCCAGGATCAGGAAACGGCATAGATGTATTAATAATTCCCAATCTGTTAGTAATGG
>JGI24806J26614_1000111_pt1 | contig 17324 bp, 9 predicted proteins | sample Kansoi200umMDA_FD_26614 | JGI IMG/M metagenome (IMG submission 26614)
CTTCTTTCACTGAACCCTTTATATTTCATCCCTTTATTGTCTGGTCTTCTATTAAGGGCTTTATTGACCTGCTGCTCAGGAAAAGAAATTGGGGAGAAATGCCAAGAGCAGGCTTTGGAAATATCACCACCTTAAAAAGCAAGACCAATAATATAAAACGATCTGGTAACAAGGTCGCAGAAAAAATAAGAGCTGCTACTGGTTCATTTATTCCCCGTTTTGGCCTGTTGCTTGGTTTTTTCCTGCTGTTAAAAATCTTTGAAATTAGCTATGATGCCTGGTTACATGGGTTTACAAAAGATTTCTTTGACTTATTGCTGATAGGCTTTTTAAAAGACACTTCGTTCCTGTTAACCATTGCAGTTTGGTTCTATCTCTTTTATATACTTGTTTATTTTATTAATAAAAAGCTGGTAAGTCTTTCATTTATTTCCGTCACTATTTTTCTGTGCATTGTGCAGTTTGGGCTAATACAATATTTTTTAACCACACTGGTTCCTTTGGGCTCAGATATATGGGGTTATTCATGGGCAGATATTAAACAAACTGTGGGTGCTTCGGGCGGTATAAAACTGTTTCAGATATTGGGTTTTATTATTGTTTCAGGCTTAGTTGTATGGGCATTCGCTAAATTGCCGCGAAAGGTAAATATATCTTTCCACTACTCGCTTCTTCTATTTGCTCTGTTCATCACTTTTGAAAAACTAAATATCGCAAAGGCAGCTTCTCAATGGAAGATAGACAGTGAATACTCCAATAATCTTTCAGCAGATAAATCTTACTTTTTTTATAGTGAAAGCTTTAAGCATTTCTTTCCTGCTCATAATGACCTTGGTTTTTATGCTGATAGCACCATGAATAAAAACATTACTAATAATACTGTTAAGTATGGAGATGAAAACAGTTCTTCCGCGGCAAAAACATTTACTTATGTTGATCCTGTTCGCTATCCATTTTTGCATAAAGATGAAACGCCTGATGTATTATCTCCTTTTTTTAATCTATCCGAAACAAAACCAAATATTGTAATCATTGTAGTTGAAGGGTTAGGCCGAGCATTTACAAATAAGGGAGCTTATCTCGGCAACTTTACACCCTTTTTGGATTCGCTTTCGAAGCAAAGTTTATATTGGGAGAATTTCTTAAGTGAAGGTGGAAGAACCTTTGCTGTGCTTCCTTCTCTATTAGGTTCCCTCCCTTTTTATAAAAAAGGCTTTGCTGGATTAGAAAACGATATGCCCCGGCATTTGAGCCTGTTAAATTTATTAGAACATAATGGGTATCATTCCTCTTTTTATTATGGTGGCGATTCACGTTTTGACAATATGGATGTATTCCTGCGTAAAAACAATATAGGGAGACTCTATGATGAAAAAACTTTTCCTATAGGCTATATTAAAATGCCTTCTTCTTCTGCTGGTTTTTCGTGGGGTTATGGTGATAAAGAACTAGTTAGAAGATATTTTGATATAAAACATAAAGAGGCAGTTGCACCCTTTGTGGATGTGCTATTAACTGTATCAACACATAGCCCGTTTATTGTAAACGATGAGACAAAATATTTAGAAAGATTCGAACGCCGTCTTAATGAATTAGGATTTGATGAGGCGAGAAAAGAAAAAGCGCGTGCTTATAAAAATCAGTTTGCCAGTATATTATTTACTGATGATGCCTTGCGGGATTTTTTTGTGCGATACGCTAAACGATCAGATTTTAAGAACACCATCTTTATTGTAACGGGCGATCACAGAATGCCTGAAATACCAATGAGGACAAAGATTGATCGTTATCATGTTCCCCTAATTATTTATTCGCCTCTGTTGAAACAAGCGGCACAATTTGAATCGATCTCGACGCATTTTGATATAACTCCAAGTGTTATAACCATGCTAAAGAGGAGTTATCACATTGAAACACCTTCACTGGTAAGTTGGCTTGGTTCGGGCTTAGATACGTCAAGGGCCTTTAGAAACATACATGCATATCCTTTTATGCCAACCAAAACTGAAATAATTGATTTTATAGCGGAGAATAAAATGGTCAACGGTGACGACTTTTTCACGATCAGTAGCACAATGGATCTTGAATTTGAAAACAATCCTGTTATGACAAATAAAATAAAAGAATCCTTTGAGAGATTTACACAACAGAACCAGCAGGTGATCAATGGCGCAAAACTCATTCCTGATTCAATTTACACAAGATACGGGCATTAGATTCTACTTTAGAGATCAGCATCGAAAACCCAGTTGCTGAAAATTGCTCTGTCAATATTGCTTCTCGCCTAATATCTTTAATGAAATCAATTTTCCAAAGTACAACCCTCCTCAAAAAAAGTTAGAACTGCTACGACGCTTTTAAGAAGATGCCATAAAAGAGGAACTTTGAAACGAGCGTGGCAACGGGAGTTCCCTCCATGTCACCTCACCCTGGCTAATAAAAATATCAAAGAAATAAACAGAGTGGCATAAAAGTAATTTTTCAAATTAAAAACGTCGCTGATACCTAAGTCCCACCTGGATTTGATTTCCGGTTGTTTTGGGAAGATACTCCTGGTTAATCAATGAAGCATTGAAGCCAATGATATTGAATGTTTTTACAACATGGCGAAATTCAAATCTGCCCCAATACGCTTTTAGTTTATTGTTTAATTGTTGCTGGAGTGCACGTTCATCAGGATATATTCCTGTTCCTATGCTTAATCCTACAAAATCATCTGCACCTCCAAAGTAGTAGCGCCCTAAAGCACTGTAAGATTGAGAAACACTATTATCTCCTGGAATTATATAGGCTTTTACACCAAGAAGATAATTTTTATAGTATTTACCTAAATAACCTGTGAGAATATTGGTTGGTCCCGAAAAATATAAAAAGCGTGATCCCAATTCCAGTTCAAAGCTCCTTGGAAGATTTGCGTACAAAGAAAATCCTGCACGCCAGTGCGGAAACACGCCAACATTATCGGAATAACCAATATTTGTATAAGCATAAAGAGTCTTTGAAATATGTGGATAAGCGTCAACTTCATACTGGACGCCATTTTCTCCAAAACGGTTTCCATAATTTACTCTTCCTATGATTGAACCAATTTTCGTTAGACGAGAATAATCAATGCTTACCAAATGCCATGGTTCAGCAAACTGTTTATCAAAGTAAACATAATCATAGCTTATGCCAATCTTATTTAAAGCAGCATTATTATATAATCGTGCCGCCAACGCTCTTGCCTCGGTATTAGTCTTGTCGTCTTCCAGGATATCATTTACTATTTTATGCGCTTCTTTATACTCACGAAGAGCGTTTAATATTTTGGCTTTTCTTAATAAAAGATCGTTTGACTGAGGATGATAAACAAGAGCGGAATCAATAATGCTTAAAGCTTTTTTGTTATTATCTGCCCAGTATTCCATATCAGCATAGGCTACTGAAGCATCCTCATAATCTGCTTTTTGATCAAGAGCTTTTTCAAAATTTATCCTTGCACTGTCATACTGTTTATTCCAAGAATAAATCCGTCCTAAAAAAATTGTTACATCTGTATAACCAGGGCTGATCTCCAAAACTTTATTACAATATTCTTTCGCTTTCGTGTAATTACTTTCTTCAAAAGCAGCTTTGCGGGCTATTTGAAAGAGCCCATCAGAGGATAAGGAATCCTGAGCTTTTGCAAAATTATTTTTTGTGCAAAAAAAGAGAGAAAGGCAACAGCTCAGTACTATCGTGAAAGGGTTGTAAGTAAGTGCCTGCATAATGAGGATATTGGATAAACAAAGCTATTGGTTTTATCTAGGACGAGGATTAATAACAAATAAAATCGGATTAATAATTCCTTCAACCAATATATTATTCAACTTATTAAACTAACTTGTCGTGTCGTTTATAGTAAAACAAAAAAACCATTAATTCCAATTTCTTCCTCCTGGTAAAACTATTCATAGCTATATCCGACCTTTTCAACCAAAGAGTAATAACATGACCCCACTTTCTGACCAACCCTTATTCGTAAATATGGCATACCTGTCGGAAATCATAAGCGGTGATGAAGAGCTGAAACGAGAACTCGTAGAGCTATACCTGTGTCAGACGACCAAAGATCTCGGGAAATTAAAGGAAGCTCTTGCCATGCAGGACGGCGAGGAGGTAAAGCGGTCTGCACACTGCATGATTGGTGGAAGTGCGGCATGCGGCATGACTACACTTGTCGATTATTTACGTAGAGTTGAGTGCCTGGCTGAAGCAGGAAAATTAAACAAGATTCCGTCAGTACTAATGAAAGTTGAAAATGAATTTAACCGTATTACTATTTTTCTTCGGGGATTAATATCTCCTCTCAACTCATGAAGGTCAATTGGAAAAGTCCTTCGTGCCTTACCTAACCCTTTTCTTAATGCACCGACCAGCACACGATGCATAAAGGAAAAATGTATAAGGAAATAATTATTATGCCAAAACTAATTCCCGAGCCATGCCACCGCCAATTTTGACAAACCTTTGATTTAGAAAAAAATAGTAAATACATAACTGCCAGCAGGGCCAACCATTCTCTTACCTTTCTACGATCAATATACTATTGAATCCGATTAAGCCGTCGGGCTCACGATATGGATTGTCCACATCCTCCATCCACATCCTGTCATCTACAAAAAATTTGTAACTATACTTGCCCCTGGGTAACATGGGTATTTCTATTTTCCAGTTTCCATCCTTGCCGGGCTTCATAAGCAATACATCCTGTGCCCAGTGGTTAAAACTTCCTGCCAGTGAAATTTGTGAAGCGCAATCGTTGTGCACATAAAATTCAATAGATTTTCTTTTTTTGTTGATGTGAGGCGACGTGTGTGGTTTCATAATGGCTCCTCTTTTTAAAACTTTTCAAAAACGAATTTTTGTGGGTTGATGCTTCCATAACCCCAACGTACGGCTTTCTTATCTATTATGTTTTTTAACACTGCTGAACAGTATATCACGCAGTGACCAGGGTGTAAGTTGAGAATTGGTTTCTAAATAATTATACAAAGGCAGAGGTTACTATGACGCAGCAAACGAAGTCCCATCCAGACGCAAATAATCAGAAAAATAAATTTACAACTTTGTTTGTGCTGTGCAATGCCTTGTTGAATAAAATTTTTATTATCATTATCTGCAGATGCTTCTCGAACCGTGTTTGATAAATAAATTTTTCTAATTCCGGTTTTTATGCATATCGATTCCCAATCTGTTATTATCATTAATTTTAGCAAACTGAGATAACATTCAATGAATTAGCAAGGTGAACGGTCAAACCATTTCCATCATCCGATGAGCAGGGAACCTATAATTCCTTTTCAAATGCATATCGCTCTTTCGCCACGTCCTAGTTAAATCCATGCTGTACAAATGAATTCAAATTGCAAAAAAATATTTGTTTTGTGCCCGACCGGAAAGAAAAAATTCTTCAGAGTTAATGTGTGAAGTCGTATGTTGGATGGTTCATATTTAGAATGTCTGGTTTGGAAAATTACGGTTTAATTTATAAGATATAGTATTTGATTTGTGGTATGTGATTTAATTTTCAAAATCCGAGGCTAATAATATCGTTGCAGATTTACGAATTATTAATTTCAGATTTTCATTTCTGCTTTTATTAATAACGTTTTAATTGTCAGTGTGACACCATTAAGTATTGATTAAAATGAGAAAGGAATCTGTGAGAGTAAGTAATTAATATGTTACTTGCGCCACATAATGTGTTACTTCTTCCAAAATTGAGTGTTTATTTGCTTTTAAGAAAAGAAGCCGTTGATAGTATCAGCGGCTTTTTAATTTCGTCCTATGTATAAAATCACTTTGCGACTGAAGGGGGAAAGCATAAAAGTTTAGAACCATAAGAGCTATACCTTTTGAAGCCAATTCAAAAGGTTACCGATCCTCTATTAGTCTTTAGGAAATCACTTGTACTAAAAAATAAATTTCTTTTTTCGAAACAATATTTTATATCTTATACCTGTATTTCTTTAAACTCAAAAAAACCGTTCCCCATGAGAAAATTGTTCATCATTTGGTGTATGATCCCACTATTTGCGATCAGCCAGACAAAAAATGTAGTAAGTACAGACCGTTATTTCCCTAAAAACGACAAGATCGATGAATTTGAAAAAGCATTGGCAGCACATGCTCAGAAATATCATACCGGCGACTGGAGCTGGCGCGTGTATGATATTATGAGCGGGCCTGATGCCGGAGGCTATATGGTTACAGAAGGTCCAAACAGTTGGGACCAATTGGATACAAGAGGAGATATCAGCCCTGAACACAAGATGGATTTTACGAAAAATGTTGCACCCCTTACCATTGAAAAGGGTTCTACCATGTTTGGTACTTTTCGCGCTGACCTGAGCACAGTGCAGCTAACAGATTTCGTTGACAAAATTGCTATCAACCATGTCTTTGCAAAGCCTGGCTTTGCCAGTGAAATTGAAAATATGATAATGAAAGCTAAAAAAGCATGGGAGGCGGGCAACCAGAGTGTAGCCGTTTACGAATCGAGTGCATCCGGTCCTCCGCAATACCTGATTGTGACCAGGTATAAACAAGGCTGGAAAGAAAGAGATTCCAGTTTCATGAAGCCTTTCAAAACAAGATATAATACAGCAAATGGTGAAGATTCATATGACAGCTTCACTGGAGGTCTTCAAAAATATGTAGAAAGCAGTTGGAGTGAGTTGCTTATTTACAACAAAGAATTAAGTTCGAAATAATGATTGCATAATAATGATCTTAATAAAGCCGCGTTGATGCGTGGCTTTATTATTTGTTGAACTACATTGATTATATCCAACTACTTGCTTACTTCTGCAAAGTACCCATCCCTGTTGCAATTTACTCAGCCGCAGTGTCTAATCAATTACTGTTTAGTTAGTTTACATGAAACTATGCATTGGAACAAATAATGAGTAACTTTAAACAACAATCTTACCCATGCCTGTAGCTTTAAATATTTACAGGTTGACTGCTATCGGAAATCAAAACACGCTGTTCAATAAACTCCATGTTATAGTTATTCTCTTATCATTCTTGTATTGCCAGAATGTGTTAGCGCAAAGAGAAAAGATTGACAGTTTGAAAAATATCCTGCCTTCTTTAAAAGATAGTGCAAGAGTGGATTGCTTAAATGAGCTAGGTGAAATTTATCAGGCAACACAAACAGACTCTGCACTGTATTATTCTTATAAGGCATTAAACGAAGCAAAGAGTAAACGATACAAAAAAGGCGCGGCAGAAGCTTTTTTTAATCTTGCAAATTCGTATGGAGAAAGAGGCAATTATAAATCTGCAGAACAAAATTTCCGCTTGTCTATTAGCAATTATGAAAGCCTCGCAAACATAGACGCCTTAGGTTGGGCTTATCTTTGGCTGGGAGTGTCACTCTACGCACAAAGTAATTTTCAATCAGCCACACAGGCATTTATAAAAGCTGACGAACTATTTGAAAAAACTACAGATATACAGGGAAGCAATCAAACTCTCTTTTTTCTTGCGCTCAATTATGAAGAAAGTGGTCTTTATGAACAGGCATTTGAACTTTGCACTAAAAGCTTGAATATAGCCCAAAAAAATAATGATCAGCAGTATTTTTTTTATTCATTGCTGAGCATTGGGAGGTTATATCAAAATGTTGAAGATTATCGGACAGCTCTTGATTATTATCAACAGGCAAATTCATTCGCTGAAAAGCAGCGCCTCGCATCTCAAATTTGTACGTTCTGCAATTTGACCATGACTGCCAAATTGTACATCGGTGAAGTATATTATTGCACGGGAAGCTTCGATTCTTCAAAGTTCTATTTGGATCAAGTGCTTGCGTACTGCAAGGTCAACGGAGAGGACTCTAATGCAAGAAAAGAATCTATAATGAGTGTAACGGAAAGTCTTGGTGAGTTCTACCTGAAACAAAAAGATTACGATAAAGCATTGGCATATTTTTCTGAACCGATAAAATTTTTTAGCTGGGGCAATAATCGTAATTATTTAATGAGAGTATTGCTCAACACCGGAAAAGCATATGAAGGGAAAAAGGAGTACAATGCCGCTCGCCATTATGCCAAAATGGTTTTGTCGATTGCAAAAGAAGCTGATTCAAGAAAATACATACGTGATGGAACTGGTTTAATGTGGAATATTTATGACCAGCAAGGTATGCTTGACAGTGCTTACTATTATTACCGGCAATACGCTGATATGAAAGACTCATTGCTAAATGTGCGTTATATCCGTCAACTGGCTTTATTTAAAGAGCAGTCAGAAAATGAGAAAGAACGGCTTCGAACGCAGCTTGCACTTCAGAAGGAATCATTTAGCAAAAAAATTGCCGTTAGTATTTTATCAATAGTAATTCTGCTGGCGTTCGTCATTATTCGAATTATAATGCTTAAACGCAAAAACGAAACAAATAAACGTGAGCTTGCAGAAAATGAATTACAAATACAAAAACTGGAAGGTGAAAAGAAGGAAGAAGCACTAAAACACCAGGCCACCGAGCTCGAAATGCAGGCGCTTCGTGCACAGATGAACCCTCATTTTATTTTCAACTCGCTTAATTCTATCAATCGTTTTATCCTGCAAAACAATAAAACGCAGGCATCGGAATATCTTACAAAATTTTCAAGGCTTGTAAGATTGATCCTGCAAAATTCGCAGGCAGCTTTTATCACTTTGGAAAGTGAGTTGGAAGCTTTGCAATTATACCTTGAACTCGAAGCAGTACGCTTCGACCACCAGTTTGAATACAGAATTATCGTTGATGAAGATATTGATGAATCCGTCCTTAAAGTCCCGCCCCTGATCATTCAACCCTACGCAGAGAATGCAATATGGCACGGATTGATGCACAAAGAAGAGAAAGGTATTCTTGAAATAAAATTATTTCCTGAAGATGGGATGCTTTATTGCAAGATCACAGATAATGGTATTGGTCGCAAGAAAGCCTCAGAATTAAAAAGCAAATCAGTCGCAGCACACAAATCACTGGGACTGCGTATTACAGCCGATCGTATTGCAAGGCTGCAACAAAATAAAGTATGGATTAATTACCTCACGATAAATGACCTTAAGTATGCTGATGGAAGCCCGGCAGGTACCGAAGTGATATTAAAAATACCACTGATGACAGAATAATCCTTTTGAGAAAATAAGAATGACAAGAATGATTAGAAAAATGATTACATTGGCCGATTGATGCCTGGTTACCCACTTATGATAATTTTTTTGTACCCAAAATCACTGCAGTATCCTTAGTGATTTATCGATCTGACCAGTAGAAACACCTGTTGAAAAAATAATTGTTCATAAAACCTGTTGTTTATGATCGCTAATATTTATCTCAGCGGTGCAAGTAAGATGTGTTGTAGAAGAATAGCTCTTTTAATCTCCATTCTTTTGTTGTTATGCACAAAACTATCTGCGCAGCAATCAATCACGGGAGTAATAACAGGTACTGATCACACACCGCTTTTCAGCGCCACTGTTACAGTAAAAAATACATACAGGGCAACTACCACTGATGCTAATGGCCTTTTCAGTATTAGTGCAAAAACGGGAGATGTTCTTATTGTGTCTTATGTGGGGTACATGACGAAAGAAATAAAGCTGGGTAACGAAACTTCTATAAAAATTTCTTTATACGAATCAATTGCCAATCTTGATGAAATTATAGTGACGGGTTATACATCGCAAAAAATTAAAGAAATAACAGGTTCGGTTTCAGTAGTAAAGCCAAAAGAACTTACCGCTGTTCCTGCAGGGCAGGTGGAGCAAATGTTGCAGGGAAGGGTGGCAGGATTAACTGTGATCACTTCCGGCGAACCGGGGGCACCGAGCCAGGTGTACCTGCATGGTCCCGGCAATTTTGGAAATGTTAAGCCATTGTATATTATTGATGGTGTTGAAGGCAATATTAATTCGCTTAATCCTTACGACGTTGAATCGATACAGGTATTAAAGGATGCAGGAGCTTATTCTATCTATGGTGTGCGCGGTGCCAATGGTGTAATAGTCGTTACAACAAAAAAGGGTAAAGGCTCGAAACCAAAACTGAGTTACGATTTTTATATCGGCACAACAAGACCTCTAAGCAAAGGATTAGATGTATTAAACCCGCAGGAACAGGCAGATCTCAAATGGATTGCATATAAAAATTCAGGACAAACACCTTCCGATGTGATTTATGGAAATGGACCAACCCCAGTCTTACCTGATTACCTTTACGCCGGGCCGTATATTGGTCTTTTTAATGACGATCCAAGGGCAGATGAAAGTTTGTACAATATTGACTCAACCCATGGGCCCATTTATGTAATTGTTCCTTTCAATAAAACGGGTACCGACTGGTTTCATGAATTAATGAAGCCGGCTACCAGCCAAAATCATACGATTACGGTTTCGGGCGGAAGTGATAAAGGTCATTACCTGCTATCCTTTGGTTATCTTGATCAAAAGGGCACCTACCTGAACACGTACTTAAAAAGATTCACTACAAGGGTAAATACTGAATTTACCCTGCTAAACACTATCCGTATTGGGGAGAATCTCCAACTTAGTTATATTCAAAACCCCAGGGTCGGTAGTATTGACCCGGCGCTCGGCAATTTTCCTTTTCTCCCGGTATATGACATAAAAGGAAATTCATCCAGCTATGGACCATCCTTTGGAACTGGTTATCAGGCTCCGGGTCCGGCAAGTAATGCTGTTACTGCGCGTATTTTATCTAAAGACGATAAGTTTAATAATTGGGAGGTTTTTGGAAACGCTTATGCAGAAGTTGATTTTTTAAAAGATTTCACGTTCCGAACCAGTTTTGGCGGACCTCTCAATTATTATTATTCCTACGTATTTAATTATGGCACTTATGAGCCGCCACCGCCAGAAGCCCTTGGCAGTCCTAACTCTTTTTCTGAATGGTCAGGTTATTCCAGCTCCTGGATCTGGACGAATACGCTGAATTATTCCAAGACATTAAAAGATCATAAGATTAAGGCGTTGATAGGAACTGAGGAAAAAAGCAATTACAACAGGGAATTAGGAGGGCACAGAACTGGCTATGCCAGCAATAGTCCCTTTTACAGGTTTCTCAGCACCGGCAGACCAACAGGCTTAACCAACTATAGTTTTGGAGGGACCTCTTATTTATATTCTTTTCTAAGCCAGGCTGAGTATTCTTACCGGGAAAAGTATTTTTTCAGGGCTACGCTGAGAAGGGATGGTTCTTCCGTTTTTGGCTCAGAAAACAGGTTTGGCTGGTTCCCGGCAGTGGGTGTCGCATGGAGGTTGACTGAGGAAAATTTTATGAAAAGCTTTGAATGGCTGAATGATCTTAAACTGCGGGGAAGCTGGGGGAAAACAGGCTTCGACGGAAACACCAATCCCTCAAATCAATATACCTTATACGGCGGAGGCGCAGGTGCTTCTTATTATGATATTTTTGGCAGCAGTATTGGCAACATTGCAGAAGGCTTCAGACCCATAAGATTTGGTAATGCAAAAACCAGCTGGCAGGAAGACATCGTGACCAATATAGGATTCGATGCAGTTTTCTGGAATGGAAAATTAAGCCTGACTGCTGATTGGTATAATAAAAATTCAACAGGATTATTATTCCCCATCTCGTTGCCTGCATTATTGGGTGAAGCAACCTCTCCAAATATAAATGTGGGTGATGTAAGAAATACAGGTGTTGACATCACTCTCGGATCGAAAGGAAGATTTTCAAAAAATTCAGGATGGGATCTATCTGTTACGTTTTCTCATTACAATAACAAAATTATAAAGTTGAATGACGTCCCATTTTTTGATGACGCGGGTGGACTAGTAAGAAATGAAGTGGGTTATCCCATCAGTTCATTTTTTGGTTATAAAGTGATCGGTTTTTTTGAGAATGATGCTGATGTCGCAAAATCGCCCGACCAGGCTGCGGCTGCTCCCGGTCGGTTTAAATATCTTGATGCAAATCATGATGATAAAATTACCAGCGAAGACCGTGTACATTTTGGAAATCCAAATCCTGATTTTACATTAAGCTTGAGTGTTGGGTTCAATTATAAAGGCTTTGATTTCTCCACTTTCTTTTACGGGTCTTTTGGAAACGATATATTCAATAATTACAGAAGGTCATTTGATATATTCTCAGGGGGTGTCAAAAGTAAAACTGCTCTTTACGATTCATGGACGCCTGAGCATCACAACGCCACCGCGCCAATACAGGAAAATGACATAAACTTCAGCAATGCAGAGGTAGTTAATAGTTATGGACTTGAGAATGGTTCTTATTTCAGGAACAGGACCATGATACTTGGATACAATTTGCCAAAGAGTTGGCTACAGAAGATAAAAATAGAAAGGTTCAGGATATATGTCCAGGCAGTTAATCTTTTTACCATAACCAATTATTCAGGATTGGACCCTGAACTCGGCAACCCATTCGGCTCCTCTTTTGGGATTGATTTTTTTGGCAATTATCCAAATAATCAGAAACAATATCTTATCGGGTTTAACCTTGGTTTTTAATTTTTATTTTAAAGTTCATTTTTATGATGAGGTACAGAAAAATAATATCCCTCGCTCTTATAATCATCGTCATAATTTTTTCCTGCAATAAAAGCAGGCTTGATCAACCCGCATTGGGTCAACTTGATGAAACGGCATTGGCTGATAAACATGGAGTGGAGGGTCTTTTGATAGGGGCCTATGCCTTATTGGATGGAGTGGGCCTTGATGATTTTTATGATCCTAATCTTGGTCCCATTGGTGGTGGCGGAGGCTTTCAGGCCAGTGGTTCAAATTGGATCTATGGAAGTATTTGTGGTGGTGAAGCGTACAAAGGATCAGATCCCGTAGACCAAATTGAAATCCTTTATATTGAAAATTTTAATGCAGATGCAAGTAACGGCTATTTTAATGAAAAGTGGAGAGCTGTTTATGCAGGCGTGGCAAGATGCAATGCAGTATTAAGAGTAATGCGCAAAGCTAATGATATGACACCCGATGATACAACCGAAATCAGCGCAGAAGCGCGGTTTCTTCGTGCCCATTATCATTTTGAAGCAATAAAAATGTGGAATAAAGTTCCTTTTGTTGATGAAAGCGTTACCTACGATGCTGGTAATTATTATTTAGACAACGATACACTTATCTGGCCCGCGATTGAGAGGGATTTTAAATACGCTATGGAAAATTTACCGCTAACTCAACCTGCCGTTGGCAGAGCTAACAAATACGCAGCAGAAGCATTTCTTGCCAAGGCTTATATGTTCCAGCATAAATATGCAGATGCCCAACCTCTGTTAAATGACCTGATCGAAAAAGGTGAAACTGCAGGAGGATTGCCATACGCATTGGCAAAAAACTATGGAGATAATTTTAACCCTGAATTCAAAAACCAAAATGAATCAGTTTTTTCTGTGCAGAATTCTGTAAATGATGGCGCTTCAGCGTGGAACGGCACCGTAACCGGGTTTAACGGAAACATAGGGGATATTTTAAATTTCCCCTATCCCAATGGTGGTTCGGCGCCGGGGGGCTGTTGCGGTTTTTTTCCACCCTCCCAATGGCTGGTCAATCATTTTAAAACAGATCCGGTAACAGGACTGCCCGACCTCGATCATTTCAATGAGGAAGACCTGAAGAATGACACAGGGTATGCAAGAGATTCCATCTTTACCCCTTATTCTGGCACACTTGACCCAAGACTCGATTGGACAGTCGGTCGCAGGGGTGTTCCCTATCTCGACTGGGGCCCTGAACCGGGAGACCTTTGGATCCGTTTTGCTGACTTTGGTCCCTATATTCCGAAGAAAAGTTCCTATTATAAATCACAATATGGACATTTAACAGACCCCGGATTCTGGTCTGGCGGCGCCACTGCCAATAATATTAACCTTATCCGTTTTGCAGATATTTTGCTTTGGGCCGCCGAAGTGGAAATTGAGACTGGCGACCCTGATAAAGCTCGTGGGTATGTAAACATGGTAAGAGAAAGAGCCGCGGATCCATCGGGCCGGGTAAAAAATGAGGACAATATTCCGAATGCAAAAGCAGTGACAAACAGCCAGGCTGAGTTTGACATAATCAATGATCCTTCCTTCAAGGATATCCAGCCTTTTGACTGGGTTGTGAGAAACGATTTAAACCAGACCTGGGTATTACTCACGGTTAAGGCTGATGGAACAAAAGTATGGAATGCGTATAGTACACCTAATTATAAAGTAGGCTTATATCAAAATACATGGGCGGATAAGGAATTTGCAAGAAAAGCTGTGAGATATGAAAGGATGCTCGAACTTGGCATGGAGGGCCACCGTTTTTTCGATCTTGTTAGATGGGGGATCACAGACACTGAAATAAACAAATACTTCGAAAAAGAAAAATCATTGATACAATATCTGAAAGACGGCTATTTTGTAAAAAACAAAAATGAATATTTCCCTATTCCACAACACCAGATTGATTTAAGTATTGATAAAAATGGAGTGCAACATTTGAAACAAAACCCGGGATACTAAAGGATGAGTAAGATTAAAGACATCGTCATGATTGCAAAAAAAATATTACTCTTTACAAATTTCTTTTTTGTTACTGGTTTTTCTATTGCACAACAAAATAAAAATGACGTCGCAACAGATAGTTACCGCGCCATTCATTTGACCGCACAAGATGGTTTGTCTGGTTATGGCATGTATGCAATGATTAAAGATTCAAAAGGATTTTTGTGGATTGGCAGTACAGGCAATGTAGGAGAACTCCGCCGCTTCGATGGGGTGGTATTTAAGCAATATGTGCCCGATGCCGGGGAAAGTGGCGAAATAAATTCGGGGTATATTCAGTCATTTGAAGAAGACAGCCTGCATAATATCTGGATCGGAACCGGTAAAGGTATATCGAGGTATGACATCAAAGCCGATACCTTTACTAATTTTTTACCCCTTATTGATACAGGGTCTTCGTCAAAAACCATTGTTCCTTTTTGGGCCACAAAGGATGAAGTCTTCTGCATGGAGCCGGGGGCCTGGATAACAATATTTAACATACATACGCTTGCCAGGAAAAAACTGCTGCAACTTTCGAAGAAGGATGACCCGGTAATTCAGTGGAATACAAACAAATCTGTTTTTGATGCAGGGTCAAAGAGCATTTGGGTGTTGAAACATTATGAACAACAAAAGGGGGGGCTGGAGCAGATCTTTCTTAATGGAAAAATACAATATTATTCATGGCCCTGCTACAGGAAAAATGTAAGCCATCCCCGGCATGATGCTGAAGACATGGTATATGACCCCAAAAGAAATTCTGTCTGGATCAACAGCGGTGATGGTCTCCTTGAATTTTCTTTGAATGATAAACAGTTTCACCCGGTTGCTGCATTGAACGAATTGATCAAATCTAAAGACTATAACCGCGGTGTCGGAATTGATATAGACAGGCAGGGGCGGATATGGTTTTCAACATGGTCTGAAGGGATATTTATTTATGATCCGGAAACAGAACAGGTGCGAAAGCCACTTGCAGATACTTCTTTGCAAAAACGCGCAGGAGAAAATAACCTTCGCCTTTATTGCGACAGGGATGGAATTGTGTGGGCATCCAATTATTATGGTTACGGTATTTATGAATTGTTGCCTTATAACCCGCCGGTTAAACGTTATGCGCCTGATCCGAAATTACCTGGTTCACTAAGCAATAAAAGCATAGCTTCTCTTGTTCCAGGCCCGCAGGGTAAACTGTGGATAGGAACAGCGGATGGGCTGAATATTTTTGACCCGGAAACAGAAAAATTCGAAGTACTGCGTGAAAAAGATCTGCCGGGTATACGGGGATCAACTATCGCACCGGGTTATATAGATACTGTTCGTCAAAAAGCCTGGCTCGCGGGATTCATGGTAAAGGGGACAGAGCGGGTGGTTAATATATATGAAATGAACCTGGAAACCCGTGAATGCAGACCGATCATATTCAGGGACGGATCAAGGGAGCTTGACAAAATTTGGATTTACCCCGGGATGGCGAAGCCTTATAAAAACGGTTTATTGATCTGCGATGGAGAACATGGGCTTTTTGAGGTCAAAGAAAACAGCCTGTTCGCAGACCTGGTGTTTCCCTTTAATAGTATAGGCTGGAGGATGATTCTCAATGAAGACCGGTTTTTATTTATGCGGGGTCCTGGCATCGTTGCTGATTACAATCTCTCTTTTGAAAACATGAATGGGAAATGGATAAAAACCCCTCACTTGCTCGATACGCTGAAATGGTTCAACATATTTTACAACAACAAAGACCAATCGCAATGGATCAGTTTCCCATACGGATTGGTTCACTATGATAAAGATTTCCACAAAAAAAGATCTTATACAGAAAATGATGGCTATGCCGCATCAGACCCATCAGCCTTTAATATGCAGTTTGATAATGCCGGGTATATATGGTTCGACAATTATTTAGACCAGATATGCCGTCTCGATACTGCTTCTGGTATCATCACTGTTCTTACGGAAGCAGATGGCTATGAAAAACAAATTTATGGTGAGGGTTCATCTGCGGCAAAAGATGCACGGGGAAATTTATATTTCGGGGCTTGGGGCGAGCCCTCAAATGAAGGATTGGTCCGCGTTTTCCCGGAAAGATTTTCATCCATTACTTCCACCGTTTATCTCAATACTCTTTTTATTAATCAAAAACCATTTTCACTGTACACACAGGTAAATGAGCTCGGGGAATTATCACTAAAGTATAATCAGAATACTATCAGCATTGAAGCCGGCATTATTGATTATTATTCAAGAAAAAAAGGTAAGATAAGATATAAACTCGGGCAAAATGGTAAGGAAGGAGACTGGCAATATCCTCCGGATCATATCATCCGGTATGAAAGCTTATCCCCCGGCTCTTACCGGTTGGTGGTACAGTCTTCGAATGTCAATGATGAATTCAACAGCCCGGAAAAAATATTGCTCATTAATATCAGTCCTGCTTTCTGGAACACTTGGTGGTTCAGGGTTATAGCAGTATGCTGTTTAATTGGTATCGTTTATGGGATTATGCGCTGGCGCCTGCAACAAAAATTCCGTCAGCAGTTGGCGCATTCAGAAAAAGAAAAACAGATAGCCGAACTACAGCAGCAAAAAACAGAACTTGAGATGCAGGCTCTTCGTGCACAAATGAATCCTCATTTTATTTTCAATTCACTCAATTCCATCAATCGTTTTATTCTTCAGAACAATATTTTTTCCGGGCTGTTGAATTCATCATTGACATTCGAAGACTGTACCACCAACCGGTAAGAGCCGGGGGATAAGCTTTCA
>JGI24806J26614_1000112_pt1 | contig 17206 bp, 14 predicted proteins | sample Kansoi200umMDA_FD_26614 | JGI IMG/M metagenome (IMG submission 26614)
ACCTTACTCCCACAACTAGGTTTTGAAAAATCCCAAACCTCACTTAAATACAATGAACTTTCTTCTTTTTCGCCACTTGGCGGAAAACTAGTACCACAAGCAGGTATCCGCCTTGATTATCTGACCAGGCAAGGGCATGGTGCCTTTCTTGGGATATCCACGAGCCGCCCGGTTGTGAAATTTAATTTTTCAGATCCGGAAACAGGAATGAATAATTATGTTGCTTCCAGGGGTAATACGCAACTTCGCCTTGAGGGTGGATACCAGGTTAGCACAAAGCCTATCTATTTTAAGAAATCCCAATCCGTTAATAAACCATCAAAAGTTTATTCTGGAAAAAACATGGAAAGAAAAAGTTGCGGAAATTCAATAGTGAGTGGTTGTGGTAGAAATAAAACCAGCAATGCAACCGCAGCAAGGCCTGCTGAAAAAGGTTCATGGGTGCGTATTCAGCCATCAATCGGAGTTGCTTACATGCCCTCCACTCCTTCTGCAGAAATATTAACAAAATCAGACGCCGGCCAAACCAGCTATCAATATAATACCGGTAACTGGAAGACTGCATTGATAGGTGGGATGAGATTTGTATTTGGCAAGAATGCGCAAAGTAATTTTATCGTTAGCATAAATTATCTGAATGGCATCGATAACCAGGACACAAAAAGTATCACTACCCTGTCAGCTAATAAGCCAGGGACTACCAGCCTGAAATCTGATGGTGCAGCCTGGAATTTTAGGGTTGGCATCCCCATTAGTCTTAATAAAAAGAAACCTGTTGTTAAACAACAGATCATTCAGAAAATTTATTACGAACGAACAAAATGCGGCCAATACAGAAGTTGTGGCCAATATAAAAGTTATTATAAACCGGGATGCAATAAGTGATTAAATATTTTAAACAAGAAAAAAATTTTGGATCGATACCCTTAGCCTTCAACTATGAAGGCTAATTTTTTACGGTACATTTTTCAAATAGCAGTTGTTTTTTTAATACAAAAAAAACTTTTTAACTACTTTATACCTAATCATCTTTTTCAAAAAATATATGAAATATTTTCTTTTGCTGATCATTGCTTTTATTACCCTCACAGCCTCTTCTCAGCAAAAAATTTCAACCACAGAAAGCACCCTTATCCCTGAAGGAATATCCATCAATCCAAAAGATGGGACCATTTATATCAGCAGTATAGCAAGGCATAAAATTATCAGGATCAACAAAAGCGGAAAGGTGGAAAATTTTATTGAAGAAGGGGAAGAAGGCTTTCTTGAAGGCCTGGGGTTGAAAGTGGATCCAAAGCGAAATTTACTATGGGCTCTTTCAAATCAAAGGCAAGGTAAATGGTATGTTTCCCAGATACATGGTTTTGATCTAAACACGAAGGAAAAAAAGTTCTTTCATCTTATTAAGGATTCAGTACCACATTTATTAAATGATCTTGTTTTAGATACTGATGATAACGTATTTATTACAGATACATATTTTAGTGCTGTTTATAAGTTTAATATATCCGCTCAAAAGTTAACGCTTTTCATTACAGGCCCTCAGCTAAAATACCCTAATGGCATTGCACTTGGTGAAAATAAAATACTTTATGTTGCAAGTTATGGAACGGGCATGCTGCAGATAGATATAAGCTCACAACAAATCAAACCTCTTCATGGTTATAAAGATAGTCTTATGGCTTTTGGACTGGATGGGCTTATATATGATAAGGGCGCTCTATATGGCATATACAATGCAGGAAAGGACCGGAAGACAAACGCGGTTATAAAGTATGCATTAAATGAAAAAAAAGAAAGGATCGACGCTGAACAAATTATCGACAGGGGTAATTCAGACTTTTATGACCCTACTACTGCAGATTTATTAAAAAACAAACTATATGTAATAGCCAACAGTCATTTGAGCGAGTATAATGGCAATAAAGAATCGATAACGGGAATTGAAAACAAACTTTTACCTGTTGCTGTGCTGGTGTATGATCTAAAAAAATATAATTAACATTGTTTGGTCTATTAGAAAACCGGGCCTGGCATAATTTTTCAAAATTCTTAAACGGTTAGGCATCATTTCTGCATTATAATCATATTAAAAAATTAAAATGCTAAATATCCCAACAAAAATCATGAAAACTATTTTTACAATTTTTCTTTGCAATTTTTTGAGTGTCTCCATTTTTGCTCAATCCACCCAATCAGTAAATATTATATTTAATGAGATAAAAAGTAATACCAAAAACTATAAAGTAATCCTTGATGGGAACAGCTTCTTTTCGAATAAAAATTACGACATCGCCAACAATCAAAATACGGCCGTTGTCAATAACCTTGAAACAGCAGTAAAACATACCATTAAAGTCTACAGGTTAGGAAATAATAATCCAAAATATAACAACTCGTCTAAAAAGACACTTGTGTATTCCAAAACATTTGATTTAAGGGAAGGCTATGATATGGATATTACAATTAATGTAAACGGGCGTGTTCAATTTAGTGAAAACTCAACCTCCGGTGAAGTGGAAAGCAATGATAAAGCACCTATGGCAAACAATGAGTTTACCGGGTTATTACAAAGTGTAAAGAGTAAATGGTCACAGGCTCTCAAGGGCGAAACAATAAGCGAGGCCTTTAACAATCAAAATAATTATTTCAGCACACCGCAAATAAGGCAACTATTAACATTAATTACATCAGAAAATGACCGGCTCGACCTGGCTAAATTATCTTATCGTTCAGCTATAGACTCCGCAAGCTTTACCCAGCTTTATGATCTCTTTAAAACCCAGGCGAGCAAAGATGACCTCAACGATTTTCTTCGCACAAAAGGCTGGAATATATCTCCTGGTCAGAGCAATATAAAAACTCCGATGGCTGATAATAAATTTAGCCCGTTATTACAAAGTGTGCGTAGCAAATGGTCACAGGCGCTTAGGGGAGAAACAGAAAGCGACGCCTTTAATAACCCAAATAATTATTTTAGCACCAGCCAGGTAAGACAATTATTAACCCTGATTACCGCTGAAAGTGATCGCCTGGACCTGGCTAAGTTGTCTTATCGTTCAGTTACAGACTCAGCTAATTTTACAAAGCTTTATGATCTTTTTAAAGCCCAGGCAAGCAAAGATGAACTAACTGATTTTCTCCGCACCAAAGGTTGGAATGTTCCCGCTGCTCAGAACAACCTGAAAACCCCCATGCCTGATAATAAGTTTAACTCCCTGTTAGAAAGTGTACGCAACAAATGGTCCCAGGCCCTTAAAGGAGAAACGGAAAGCGAAGCTTTTAATAATCCAAATAATTATTTTAGTGCTAACCAGGTAAAACAGTTATTAACATTGATTACATCTGAAAGTGACCGCCTGGATCTTGCTAAATTGTCTTACCGCTCAGTTACAGACTCTTCAAATTTTACACAGCTGTATGATCTGTTTAAGCTCCAGGCAAGCAAGGATGAACTGGATGATTTTCTTCGCTCAAAGGGCTGGAATACTCCTGGCAACCAGGCAACGGTTAAAACGCCTATGGCTGATGAGGAGTTTAACCAGCTTATATTTAATGTACGTGGTAATTTGATACAATTACTCAAGGTAAACTATGAGAGAGATGTATTTAATAACCCAAATAACTATTTTAGTACAAACCAGGTAAGGCAATTATTGCTTTTAATTAATTCCGAAACCAACAGGCTAGAATTGGCCAAGTTATCTTACAGGACCGTAACAGATCCTGCTAATTTTCTTCAATTGAATAATTTATTTAATTTACAAAGCAGTCGTGATGACCTGGCAAACTTTGTAAAAAATCATTGATAACTATTTCTCACTTTCGATATGGTTTAATTAGAATTAGTTTGGAGACTATCAAATTTTCCCTGAAGCAATTGGCCGGAACCCTTACTCCTTACATTCATTATCCAGAACATAAATTACCTTATCGTAATATTCCCTGGCTTTTTGTGCAGTATCGCCTATACATACCAGGCCTAATTTACCATATTGAGAAAGAGCGCCTACAAGATGAAACATCACACCTTCCTGCGCTGCACCATCGTACATTAATGAATGGAATATTGCAATGTCAATAAGATCATGCGGAGTTAATCCCTTATAATGTTCACTGCAAACATTATCAGTAGCGAAATAAAATCTTTTGTTTCCACTCGCAGTTAGATATTCTCCTGTTTCTGCATTATATACCCCATCAGTTAAAAATTGTAACATAAAAAAAGGATGTGTAGTTCCACCCTTGCGGAGGTTGATCTCAATAGCGTAATGTGTCCATTTATTATTTTGTTTTACAGAAATAAAATCAACAGCAAACCTGCCAAGCACTCCTTTGTTAGCCAGGGTGTATGCTATCTTTTTACCTTCTTCAGCCAGTGAAATATTATACTCGCCACTTGCAGGAAAGCTTGCTCCGAGAAAGATCTGCCCGTCTTCGCCACCAAGTAACTGGTCGTGTGTGCTCAGGACTTCAACCTGGCGCAAAGGATTAATGATGCACTGCACCGAAGGGGAGGTTTTTATAGCTGCGTCAATAAACTCTTCAGTAATGCCACCCATTTCGTAAATCTTTTCAAAGAATAAGTCTTCACTTAAATCTTTTGCTAAAATCCTAAGTTGATGAGACATGCTTTCATCAATATATTTTTCTGTTAAGTCGTTTCCGGGAAAATCCGGGTAATAGTATATGGCATTGCCTTCGCCACTAAATCCATCATTCATTTTAATTACAGCTTTGCGCAAAGCAGGTTTGTTTCTTTTAAGCGCAACCAGCGCTTTTACAACGTCCTGCCTTGTTTTTAGATCTTCAAAACCGCCAGGTAAACCTACTCCGGCCGCCTTAAATATTTTTCTGCCGCCTGATTTTGTTCCTTCATAAAACAGATCAGGATCGGTACCATATAAGGGAATCCCTAGTTGCACCGCCAGTGTTTTTTCAAGACCGGTAATATTAAAACAGGTAAGATGTGCTGCATTATCATCTGTGATGTGTTCCCTGATCCGTTGAATAAGCCGGGGCCTTTCTAATATTTTTTTAGTAAGAGGCTTAGATGAAGCATCATAGCAACTGAGCATTGTTAGCCTTTGCCTTGCATGGCTGCCGGTTATGCCGGGCAAAAGATGCAGGTAATAATCAATAATTACATTATCAACAGGAACACTGGTTAAGTAAATAACTTTTGTAAGAGGCATGCGTAACAGCATCAGCAGGCAAAGCAATCTTTCTTCATAGTAAATATGACCTGTCACTTTTGATAATATTTCTTCATCAAGTGAAAACGAAGGAATAATCACTACTGTTCTTGGTGCCAGCTTATCGGGAAATATTTTTTCAAACTGTTGTGTGAACCGTTGCTGAATATTGTTGAATATAACTTTCTCCTCCGCCGAGCCGGGATGACAAATATCATTGCATACGGTAAAAACTTTTTTGAAAGTACCTGCACCTTTATTCATAAATTAAATCTTTCCCAAAAGTTATTAAATATTTTCAATAAGTGAAAGTAAGTTTTAGCATTGCCGGATACCGGTGCAAAAAACCTGTTGCTGGCCACCTGTATTCTAAAATTTAACAAAAATAAAATCTACGAAAGCGTCTGTCGTTTTTAATAATTCTGATATTTGTTTTGTGCACAGGTTTATGTTTTTCCTGTTCTAATCACCTGTTAGGGAGGGGAAATTTACGAGGTAAAAAACCCAATATTTAGTGTAAAAATACCAAAATAATATATTTTTAATTAGTTAATAACAATCACTATGTTTTAATCATTCTTGTGCCTATCTTACGAAACTAATTTTTCTATATCCACAGAAACCCAATTTAATAACCTCAAAACTACTTTTTTATGATCGGCTTTAATTCCCCCACAGCACCATCCTTTCTCTTAGAAAAAATGAATAATCTCTGCAGCTTGTTGCGGCAGGAAAAAAATGAATTTGAGCAGGCGGCTACCACTATCACCAATAAAGATTTGCGTATCACGATGCTTACACTAGCACAGGAAAGTAATCAATACGCCTGTGAACTGTATTCTCAAATACATACATTAGGCGGGATGCCCGATGCAGAGAAAAATAACGAATTTGAAATACTGCATGAACATATAAATCTTAATGATGAGGACGAAATAATGTCTTTCTGTAAAAAGAATGAAAAGAAAATGATTGGCGCTTACCAGGAAATTTTAAACGAATCAACTTTATATGAAGGATTAAGAAAAATGATACGTTACCAGTTAAATGAAATGTTGTGTGCTTTTATGCATGTGAAGCAATTAAACGCTCTTAAGTTTCATTCGTAAGACTTATTATACAAAAATTACCATATTAAGGCCAGGTACCTCACCTGGTCTTTTTTGTTTCCCGTATAGAGGGCAAGGTAGAGGGGTTTGCTACTTACCGGTGACTGCGGATTGATTGCTAATAATAAAATTCATCAACTCTTCTAATGAAACTTCAGCACGGTTGGCGGCATCATTAATTTCTTCTCTTGATACATTAGCAGCAAAAGATTTTTCTTTTAACCGTTTCTTTACACCCTTCAATTCCATGCCTTCATATCCGCCGGGGCGCATTAAAGAATAAGCATGTATCAATCCTGATAATTCATCGAAAGCAAATAACATTTTATCCATTTTTGTTTCCGGCTCAACGCCAAAATAATTAGGGCCGTGTGAAGCAATCGCATGAATTATTTCCGGATCAATATTTCTATATTCAAGTTCTTCAATAATTTTTTTACAATGCTGATCCGGCCACTGATCCCAATCTGCATCATGAAGCAGGCCAGCCATCTCCCATCTCCACTGGTCTTCTTCACTAAGGCATTCTTTTTCTTTGGCCCATGATCGCATTAAATGCGCCACCTGTTTCATGTGCAATTGCAACTTTTGATTTAAGACCCATTCATGAAATAATTTATCTGCTTCGGCTCCTGATAAAACATTGCCTTTGTTGACCACATCACCAAATACTGACCTGTTTAATAGTAAAGACATATAAAGGATTTTGTACAAACCTAAATCATTCTATAAAATCAGCCTTCCCGGCAAGCGTTCAACATTACATTTAATCATAAATTTTCTATCTATTGCAATTCCAAATTTGAGAATGGCTGTTTAATTTTTGTCTAATTATAACATGCCTTTTTAGAGGGATATTCTAATTTTGATAAAATTAAAAATTTATGAAACTGGTAAGACTTCCTTTTATGACCTTGTTGGTTACTTGTTTTGCGCTGACAAGTTCATGTTCACAAAACAAGTCTACCAACAGCCTTCCACTTGGTGATATATTCGTCGGAAGTACACCCTGCGATTCTTTGATTAAATCATTACTGCAGATATCACCTGAAACAATATGTGAATTTATCAAATGGGAATTGCACCTCAACAAGAGCAGCCCTGGTGTATTTGAGTTAACTGCTTTGTACGGAGAATCCCAACCTAATACAAATGGTTTTAAAGGTGGTGGTAAAAAGATAATTTTAAATGGAAAGTATACTACCAATTATGGTGCCGCCTCAAATCCAGCGTCCAAAGTATATTATCTTCACGGGGACAGTCTGCAGTCATCACTTTTACTGATTGAAATGGATAGCAATATTCTGCATTTTGCAGATACTGATAAAAACCTTATTGTAGGAAATGGTGGTTGGGGTTATGTTTTGAACAGGATTCAATAATAATCCGAACACATAAGTTTGAATATTATGAAACATACTCTTTTGATGCTTTTTATATCCTGCTGTTGTTTACAATCAAAACAGTGTATATCACAGGTAACAAAAAACGCCGGCAATATTGTTGGCGTATTTGATGGAAGAACACCTTGCCGGGACCTGGCAACTCAACTAAATGAAAAAGTAACAACGGAATGTATAAAGATAAAATGGAGACTCACTCTTTATAAAGATCCCGTGACAGGGAACCCTGCCTCATACGAGTTATTGGGTTTTGCGTATAGAAAAGGTAATCCACGAATTGGAAAATGGCATATTATCAAAGGCACCCACGCAAATCCGGAAGCAATAGTATATCAATTAGACCAGCCAGGTAAAGAGCCTTTATTTTTGCAGAAAGGAGATGATAACGTCCTTTTTTTCCTGGACCAGGAAAAAAAACTTATGGTTGGCAACAGGGATTTTAGCTATACTCTAAACAGAAAAAAAGGGCTTTGAGGTTTTAGCAGTTGTGGAAAGTGTGAAAACAAAAACCTTGGTATAATAATATAGAACTTCTGATTATATGCATTCAGCTCATAAAACCAAAATCACATTTCAACATCAGAATGGTAATGTTGAAGGTATTTATTTTGATGCCGGCACTTCTTCACCTTTAGTAATAATCGTTAACGGGCACAATGGTTTTTACAATTATGGAATGTTTCCTTACATACAAGGAATGCTCTTTGAAAATAGAATATCATCTTTCAGTTTTAATTTTAGTCATGGAGGTGTGGTTGGGAATGAAGATTATTTTTCTGACCTGGAAAAATATGAAAAGAATTGTATGAGACTGGAAACTGAAGATCTCCTCTGTGTTTTAGAGAACCTGGCTTCGGGCAAATTAAACACACATTCAAAAGTTATTTTATTGGCCCACAGTCTTGGAGGCGTACCCACCATCTTTGGAGCAAAGAAAGCTGCAGAACAGCATATTAGTATTGATGGTATTGTTTTAGTGAGTACTGTAAAAACTTTAAACTTCTGGCCTGCAGAAATGATAAAAGAATGGGCAGCTGCCGGTGTTTTTTATAAGAAAAACAACAGGACAAAGCAGGAACTTCCACAGGGATTTGAGTTTTTGCAGGAAGTGTTAAGCAGTGATACTACATGGAATGTTGAAGCAGCAATTAAAACTCTTCAGCCACCAGTCCTTATTATTCATGGTGAAAAAGATGAAGCCATTCCCGTAGAACATGGTCATTCGCTTTTTGCATGGATCGATCAAACCAATTTAAAAGCTGAATTTAAGATTATCAATAATGCTACCCACACTTTCAATACAAAACATCCATTTGAAGGGGCTTCTGTTGAATTGAATGAACTTATCAACACAATAGTTTCATGGATAAAAGCATTATGAATTATTTCTCTTTAGGAATAAAATCATTCATCACTGCCTGCCGGATCAACGCGGGAGGCAGGATACCCTGTGACAAAACAAAATCATGAAAATGCAATTGGGTAAACTTTGTGCCTAAAGCCTGCTCGGTATCCCTTCTAAGTGCAAGCATTTTTGTGTAGCCATAAAAATAACTGTTCGCCTGCCCGGGTGATTTTAACGCATAACGCTCAACCTCCTGTTTTGCAAAAGCATGTGATTGTACCACATCTTTCATCAGCAGGTCAAGCGCCTGCTGCTGTGTTATCTTTCCTGCCTGCAATTCGGGATCCAGGAATGCCCGGGCGGCCCGAAGCAAACGGTAATCTAAGGAAACTAGTTGGCCCTCGACCGGCATATAAGGCCTGGTAATGTATTCAGAGTAAAGTCCCCAGCCCTCAACATTGGTTGAGTTAAAAGCATACAGGGCACGTGCCTGTGAAACACCTTCCTCTACCATTTTATCGAATTGCAGTTCGTGGCCCGGTCGTGCTTCATGGGCAATGATGGTCCATGAGGCTGCCTCGAAAGTAAAATCGTCATACTTATCTATTGTTGTTTCGCCGGGAGCGGGAGGCATATTGAGCGGTAAAACAAAAACGCCCCGTTGGCCCGTGTTATTTAAAAATGGCGGTGGAACCATGTGGGGAGCAGGTTGTTGAGCTGTTTCGGCAGCCGTTGAGAGCCGGATAATAGCCGGACGGTTTGGCAATGTAACCAGTTGCTGTTTCCTTATTATGTCTTCTATATCACGCAGGTGGCTTTCATAAAGCGGAATTATAGAATCTCCAATGATCTGGTTCTTTTTCAGAAATTTAATTACTTCCCTGTAATCAGCTGATGGCAGATTATTTTTTTTGGCGATCTGCTCAGCAAGTGGCTTCATCTGGTTCTGGAGATCTCTGAAAGCTGCGTGAGCCATTTTGGCCAGTTCAGCGGGATCGATATCAACACCATAGATTTCAAGGGCCAGTTTATATTCATCGGGAGGCAATCTGAAATCGGTACGAGCCTTTGGCAACAGGTTAGCACGTATCCAGGCGTCATAATCTTCCAATTGCTTTTTAATGGTTGTGTATGCATGCTCCCAACCTGTTTGCTGGTATTTTTTGAACAACTCTTCTATGCCACTGATCATGCTTGCATTACGTGATAGCGCAACCTCCATTTGTTGTCTTGAAGGATAGATCATGTTTGGAGTATGCAATTGCTTTTGCGTACGATCCTGCAAAATAGTAGTAAGTGGCTGGGTTCCTTTTATCAAACCGGCATATTTACTTAACCGGGTTATCGCAGCAGGCCGACGCTCAGCAGGCGTCTGATCATCGAGCAGGATTTGCAGTCCCCGGAATACAGTGAATGTAGCATTGAGAAAGGAAACCTTTTTATATATCTCAAAATCCTGCCTGCGGAAATCCAGTTGTAAATTCGTGATAAGGATATCAAGATCTTGCCGTACTGCCGGGCTTTGTTCTGTTTTTTTGGCATCCTTTAATAAAGAAACAGCAGCCTGCTTTTCTTTACGCTCAGCCATAATATTAGTAAGAGTTGGAACTGATATGAGGGTATCATATTCAGCAAGTCCCTGCGAAGAGCCAAACTCAGGAGAATATTTTTTATCAATATCAAGCAGCATCCTGGTATAACTATTTGATTTGGATATCCAGCCAGTATCATTAACAGCAGTTTGTGGTTTAGCTGAGAACGGAAGAATGGCCAGGGTTATAATTACTACACTGTGTACAGTTTTGCTGAGATTGATCATTTACTATGATTTCTTTTTTGAAATATAAAAATATATTAAATGAGGGAAAGCTATGGGAGAAAAGGAAAAGTGCAGCTAAGGATGAGACTATTGAAAATACCAGATCTAACGAATAACTAAAAATACTTCCAGAGATGATAAGCACTGGCTATAAGGGCTTGAATGCATCATTACTATACATAGATTTATTAAATAAATAATATTTTCCATCCTTATAATTTTTCCAATACCTGTGTCCAAGCAGATCATAGTAAAGCCTGCCATCAACACTTTTGCGTGCTGCATTATCATTCACTATAATTGTTTTGGGGATAATATCCTTTCGTTTTGGTTTAAATGCTGGTTCTTTTACTATAAGTGAATCACCTGTTTTTACTGAGTCCGCAGTACTCTTTTCAGAAGTTTCTACTGTTTTGCCGGAATGATGTTTTTTGCTGCAACTGTATATTAACAGCAATGTTGAAAAAGCAAGGATCAGGGCAAATGTCTTACGCATTTATTTTTGTTTGTTTAGCTTCTTCAATAAATTTACCAGAATTTGTTAAATGGTTATAAAGGCCGGTGGCATAGGCATTTAAATGAACTGATCAGCTTTGTTATATGGCTTGCATAAAAATCATTTCCAAATAACACTCACTAGACATTATTTTTGCAAACAAAAATCGATGATAGACCAGCAACAATTATTTATTAAAATGGCTCTTGATGCCTGGAATGTTTACATTGGCAGAGCTGATAAATTGTTTGAATCGCTTTCAGATGAACAATTACAGCAGGAAGTAGCACCAGCAAAAAATAGCGGAATTTATTTATTGGGACATCTTACAGCAATACACGACGCGTTGTTACCTTTATTAGGTTTAGGAGAAAAACTTTATCCGGAAATGGAAAATATATTTATAGCAAATCCTGATAAGTCCGGAATTGAAAAACCTGCAACAAAAGATCTAAGAAATTATTGGTCTGAGGTAAATAATAAATTATCAAAACATTTTAATCAATTTAATATTGATGAGTGGTTTCAAAAACATACTGCTGTCAGTGATGAAGATTTTGATAAAGAACCTCATCGTAATAAATTAAATGTACTTCGGGTTTTCCTGATAATTTGAAACTATTATCCACATTGGGTTATAAGCTGTGGACAGCGATAAAAAAGCCCCACAATGGCACAAAAAGTGCGCAAAGTGAGGCAGCTAAATACCTGTTCAAATGTACTATAACCCATTGTTTTTACAAACACCTTCGATTCTGGAGGATGCATTTTATCAAACTGATTTAGGCACATTACACCGTAGTATTCCTTTCAAAGATTTAACTGCAAAAATTCCTTCACCCCCTCAGCTTATAAGTGGTCGTGGACGAAAACCTTTTTTAAAAGTAGAAGGCGGTATTGCATTATTAATATTGAAGCATCATACATGCTTAAGTGATGAGATGCTGATAGAGCGGTTGAATACCGATTGGTGCCTGCAATATTTTTGTGGTGTTCAATTAAATGCCAGGCGAATTAAGGATAAAAATCTGGTAAGCTGGTGGAGGTGTTATATTGCCCAACATCTTGATATCAATGAACTGCAAGGTGTAGTGATCAGTTTCTGGAAGCCTTACATGGAACAAACCCACGTAACCATGATGGATGCTACAGTGTATGAAAGTAACATTCGTTATCCCACTGATGCAAAGCTTTTATGGGAAAGCGTTGTGAAAGTGTATCAAATCCATCAGCAGAAGCGAAAGTTATTGAAACTTCGCGGCAGTCGCAGTAATTATCAAAAGCATAAGAAAAATTATTTAGCCTATCAGCGGAACCGAAAAAAGAGCAGGCGTAAAGACAAAAAACTCCGTAAGCAATTATTGAAATATCTACTGCGGTTGCTAGAAGGATTACAACATCTTCAAAGCCGTTATCAATTTAAATTAAGCAACAAGGAGACAAAACTGATCAGCAATATAAAAACGATCTATGGCCAACAGCATGAATTGTTATATGGTACCGCAGAAAAGGTGAAGCAGCGGATTGTCTCTTTGGATAAACCTCATGTCAGACCCATAATAAGAGGCAAAGAAGTTAAGCCTGTTGAGTTCGGTGCCAAGGTTCATAAGGTTCAGGTAGGCGGGTTGAGCTTTATAGAACACTTAAGCTATGAGAATTTTAATGAAGGAACCCGGCTAAAGCCCTCTGTGGCATTCCATCAAAAACACTTTGGAAGATGCAGGCAGCTTGGAGCCGATGCCATTTATGCTACTAACGAAAACAGAAGATACTGCAACAGCCTGGGGATTGCAACGAGTTTTGTAGCAAAGGGTAAACAGGGAAGACTTCAGGAGCAGAAATCTGCTATGCGCTCGGTATTGAGCAGTGTTAGAAGCACCGTACTTGAAGGAAGTTTTGGTAATGAAAAAAATCATTACCTGATGGGTAAAATAAAAGCAAAAACTCAAGCCACGGAAATCGCATGGATCTTTTTTGGTATGCTGACGGCCAATGCTTCCATCATCAGCAAAAGAATACAGCTATACAAACAGCTTCGACAAACAGGCTAATAATGAAAATGTTCTTTTTGTTAACAGTTATCCACAACTGATGAGCTTCCTTTTCCTGATCATGAAAAAAATGCACATTCTTATTCCAGTTATCAACTATCGGAAAACTCTCACAGAAAAAATTAGTGATCGGTCATAAAAAATCCACCCCGATTTTTAATGGAATGGGGTTTTGAAGAATTATCGTGATGACCCTACTTCTTAACAGGACAAATCATCTTGCCTATCATTTAGGGCAATTAGCATTTTTGAAAAAATAATTCTAAGAAATGTAACGGTTAAATTGTATGAGGAATAAATGAGGTATTATAAAACCTTCTCTTCTATTTTACCGGTTTGTTTATTTTTTAATATGATTTTCTTTGTGCCGTAGTGAGTCATTTCTTCTTTAATAAGATAATGATCCGCATCATATTCCACCAGGTGGCTCTCTTTACTTAACCCGGTTTTTCCTCTCCAGATATCCAGTATTACAGGTTCCCATTGTTTGCTTTTGGCTGACCGGTAAGCTGCATCAAGAACTGTATTTACTACATAACCATCATAAAAGGTTTCTTTAGGTTCCTTACCTTCCTCTATAGAGCGGAACATATCCGTGAACATATGATTATAACCCAGGTCATTGATCTCATCTCCAACAGGGAATAACCAGCCGGAGTTGCTTTCAGACTTTTCTGAAACATAATCAGCTCCTTTCCCTGTAGTAAACATTTCCAAACCGGTTCTTAAAAAATTATTGATCCAGATAGTTCCTTCTGTTCCCATCACTTCATCTCTTAAATCCAGGCCACCCCTGAAAGTCCAGCTTACTTCAAACTGGCCAATAGCGCCATTTTCATATTTCACCAAAGCAATAGCATGGTCTTCCGCATCAATAGGTTTTACCTGGGTGTCTGCCCAGCACATTACTTCCATTGGTTTAATATCTTTCCCGATAAAACATCTTCCAATTTCAACGCAATGGCAGCCAAGATCAATAATGCAACCGCCGCCCGCCTGTTCAATATCCCAAAACCAATCGCTGTGTGGGCCGGGATGTGTTTCTCTTGATTTCGCCCATAAAATTCTCCCCAATGCGCCGTTCTTTACGCTTTCAAAAGCCTTCAAAAATTTTGGCGTATAAACAAGATCTTCAAGATAACCATTGAAAATGCCTGCTGCTTCCACTGCCTGCAGCATGCGTTTTGCTTCTTCTGCATTACGGCCAAGAGGCTTTGTTGTGATAACTGCTTTTTTATGTTTGCAGCAAAGCAATACAGCTTCTTCATGTTTGTTGTTGGGCAAAGCAATACATACCACATCAACATCAGCATGTGCAATGGCTTCTTCCATACTGGTTGTAGCATGATCAACTTTATAATCTTCGGCAAATTTCTTTACGCTCTCTTCACGGCGTGAATAAATACTTACGATTTTGTCTTTACTTCTTTGGCCCTGGAGTGAGTCAGCATAAAACCGACCGATAAAACCAGCGCCCAGCATAGCAATTTTCATAGTTTGTAGTTTATGTTTTTTTGTCAATAGTAATAGTGTAGTCAATAGTCACAAGTCATTGGTCATTGGTCATTGGTCATTGGTTAAGGCTTATCTTTAAAAATTAGTTAGTCATCCTGATAATTAAAAAACTCTTTATTTATTGACCATTGACTATTGACTATTGACTGTTGACAATTAAAAACACACCGCCATTACACCATCGCAACCGGTTCTGCATTTGCTGCTGTTCTCCTGTTATCTTTGAAAAATAAAACAAACAACACAAGCACTGCCGCGGCAATTGCTGCGGGCACCATCCATATTGCTTTCCATTGCACCACATTGTCTATAGTATAATAGTCTTTTACATAACCGGATAAAAGGGTCCCTATCCACATGCCAATGCCATAAGTTGCCATGGTGATCATGCCCTGTGCCTGGCTTTGAATTTTTACACCAGCTTTGCTGTCGGTATAAATCTGGCCGGTAACAAAAAAGAAATCGAAGCATACGCCATGCAAAAGAATTCCTGCATAAAACATCCATAAACCCGGACCGGCATCACCATAGCCAAAAAAGAGAAAACGTATTGCCCAGGCGATCATGCCAAAGGTGATCATCCATTTTACACCAAGCCTTCTAAAGAAAAAAGGGATAAGTAAAATAAAAAATGCCTCAGAAAATTGTCCGAAGGTCATATTACTGGTTACATTTTTCATCCCTGCTTCAGTTAAATAAAGATTGGTGAAACTGTAATAAAATGATAAGGGAATACAAATAAGAACAGAAGCAATAAAAAATATAATGAATGATCTGTCTCTAAATAACACGAATGCATCGCTGCCCAGGATCTGCCAAAATGTTGCAGTAGTACCTTTAGATTTTGGAGGTGTGTCAGGTAAAAAGAAACTAAGTAATCCTAAAACAAGAGATGCCCCCGCCGCCATCTTAAAAGTGAAAGCAAGTTCATCAGTACCTATTTTGAAAACTTTGTCTATCAACCACCCTGTTGCGATCCAGCCTAAGGTTCCCAAAACACGTATAGCCGCAAACTCTTTACCAGGATCTTTCATTTGCCTGAATGCAACGGAATTTGCGAGTGCCAGTGTAGGAGCATACATGAGTGAATATAACAGCAATATCCAGTAAAAAGAAGTTGGATTATCAATGGTTGTGAGGTAGTACAATAACAGGGCACCACCTAAATGTAAAACACCTAATACTTTTTGTGCAGAAAAATACCGGTCAGCGATCATGCCGACAAAAAAGGGAGAAATAATAGTTGCAATTGCCAATGCGCTATAGGCTGCACCAACCTGTACCCCATCTGCGTGAAGTATTTTGTCGAGATAAGTTGCCATAGTAACATACCATGAGCCCCAGATGAAAAACTCGAGGAACATCATGGCGGAGAGTTGAATTCTGGTTGTTTGCTTCATGTGCTTCTGCGTGGTTTTACCAGTTCATGAATTACTTACAGATTTATCTTTTACTGCTTCATTTTTCCAGCGACTTAATCCATTGTGCAATTTTGCGAACCTCAGCTGCAGGAACCTGTGGCATTGGAGGCATAGGCGTAGAATACTCAGGCCAATGTTCTGGTTTCGGATTGTGGATAAACTGAACAAGCTGTGATACAGAATATTTACGTTTAGCTATATCTCTATATGAAGGCCCAACCTGCCTGGTATTTGCATTGTGACACGCAAGACAGGTATTCTTCTGCAGAAGAAGTTTTACCTCGTTATAAGCCGGTGCTTTTGTAGCGGAAGCGGTTGGTTTGGCTGATGGATTTTTTGCAGAACCAGGTGGTGCGTCTGCATCGGCCAGGTTAGCTCCTTTTGCAGACATTGCTTTTGCCGCCCTTCCTGAATTCTTTGTACTTACTTCGCTCATAGACAATTTACGTCCTTCGGGAATATTGTTTAAGGTATAATATGCAGTAGGATGAACAAGTGAATAAGAGGTTTCATTTTCCTGTATTCCATCTAATGTAATAGTATGAATGTAATACCTGCGCAATTTATCAACTATTATCCTGGCCTTCCTTCCATCTGCGGATACCTTTACTCCTTTTACAATGCACTTCTGGGGATTTACCGGGGGACTACCATAAACTCCCTGGTATTTATAGATATAGCTTTCAACTGAATAAGAAGCTAAATCTTCTGCATATTTTTTATTAACAGGTTTTGTGAATTCAATTTCAAATCCATCCGGCATTGTTCGNCTGGNATGGNGNCCGCATTTCAAATGGTATACGGTTGTTCCATACCAGGCGTTGAATACCTTCAGTGGCCTCACCTGCAGAA
>JGI24806J26614_1000113_pt1 | contig 17202 bp, 14 predicted proteins | sample Kansoi200umMDA_FD_26614 | JGI IMG/M metagenome (IMG submission 26614)
CACTGTTTAACCGGTGTGAAATTTTATTAACCCTTCCATGGGAGCCTTAATAATATTGCCCACTTCGAGCTCATACGTTTTGCCCAGGTCCAGTATAACGTCTTTGAATCCGAATGCAATACCACCGACAAAATGTATTGGCAGCTTCCAGCTTTCACGGTATTTGCAGATATGTTGAAAAAAGAAATCATTCAGGCCATCCTCAATGATATTTTCAATCATATAATGACCCCTGTTGTCTGCAAGGAAAATAGCAAAAGACGCCAGGTACCGGTTGGGCAATGGCTTTTGGTAAACATTCTCCAGTATTTCTACCTGGTTCGTGCGGAATTTTTCATTGAAGCGAAAGGTGAGGTCTTCGTCAAACGTTTTATATAAATAATATTGTAGCACTTTTTTCCCAAGGTAGGCGCCGCTCCCCTCGTCTCCTAAAACATAGCCTAAGCCCGGGCTATTCTTCAATATCTTATTACCGTTAAAATAACAGCTATTGCTTCCCGTGCCTAAAATGCAAGCGATCCCTTTATCGTACCCACACAAAGCCCGCGCCGCAGCCATCAAATCAGTTTGAACGGAAACCGCGGCATCAGGGAGGACCTTTTCGATCGCCTTTTTTATCATCTGCCGGTTGGCGGCACTTTTGCAACCCGTTCCGTAGTAAAACACTTCTTGAACATCAGGTTCATTGATCTTGGGTAGCAATTCTTTTTTTACCAGTTCCGCGATTTGGGTACCGGACAGGAAATAAGGGCTTATGCCCTGTGTGTGGATATTTTTTTTCTTTCCTTTATGAATAAGTGTCCATTCACATTTAGTGCTGCCACTATCAGCTATCAGTTTCCCCATGTTCAATACGTTTAGAGATTGTTTTCGTGGAATTACAAGTCCAGGCTCAAATGACAAATTGAAGGCGGTCATCCATCGCCGGCAGCCAATCGGTGGCTCTCCGGCTCACTTTTGACAATGATTATCATACGAATTTATAGCCAAAACTCATAAAATTCTAACAATATTATACCTAATCATTAAACCTTGAAATGAAGAATTGGGTTAATTTGCACAATATGCAAAAAAGCAAACTACAGGTTTGGTTACCACTTTTATTTTCGGTGGTGATGATCATGGGAATGGTGATCGGTTATAGGGTACGTGAGAATACGCGATCGGCGACCAGTTTTTTCCATATTGACAGGCGACCTCCTTTGCAACAGGTGTTGGACCTGATAGAACTCAAGTATGTCGATGCAGTCAATACAGACACTTTAGCGAATGAAGCCATACAGCAAATGTTAAGCAGGCTTGATCCGCATTCTGTATACATCCCCCCTGTGGAACTGGGTGAAATGAATGAAGACCTACAGGGGAACTTCCAGGGCATTGGCGTAGAATTTCATATCCTCAATGATACGGTGAACGTGGTGAATGTTTTGGAAAAAGGCCCAAGTGAAAAGGCCGGGTTACTGGTAGGCGATCAGTTCATAGAAGTTGGGAACTCAAAGGTAGCAGGGAACAACATTACTCCTGAGAAGATCAAGAAACTATTGCGTGGCCCCGGAGCGTCGGAAGTGAAGGTGACCATGTTGCGCGGGAAGCAGCTAAAACAGCTTACCATAAAACGAGGCACCATTCCCTTGCCTTCGGTAGACGCCGCCTATATGGTGAATAAAGAAACCGGGTTGATCCGTATCAACAAATTTTCACAAACCACATATGAGGAGTTTATGCAGGGGCTCGAAGAGCTCTTAAAAAAGGGGATGAAAAAACTTATTGTTGACCTGAGGGGAAACGGAGGTGGTATCCTAAACGAAGCGGTTGACATCGCCGATGAATTTTTAGATGACAATAAACTCATTGTTTATACACAGGGGAATAAATTAAAAAAAGAAGAATACCGCTGCAAACGCCCGGGGCTTTTTGAAACCGGCCGGCTGGTAGTTCTGACTGACGAAGGCTCTGCCAGCGCCAGCGAAGTACTCACCGGCGCCTTGCAGGACTGGGACAGGGCGACCATCATCGGCAGACGGACTTTTGGAAAAGGCCTGGTGCAGGAGCAATACGACCTTTCTGATGGTTCTGCCCTGCGGCTTACGGTTGCCCGGTATTACACTCCTTCCGGCCGCAGTATTCAAAAGTCATACACCGGCAAATCGGATTACAGGCAGGAAATCATGGAACGGTATAATCACGGTGAATTTGTGAATGCAGACAGTAATAAAGTGAAGAATGGCAAAGCGTATAAAACCAACACTGGCAGGACGGTGTACAGTGGCGGAGGCATCATGCCTGATATCTTTGTGCCATTAGATACAAGCGCATTCTCTCCTGCGCTTAATGCACTTTATTTTTCAACTGCCTTGAATAATTTCATTTACAGTTACTTTATTCGACATAAAGATGAATTCAAAGCCTACCGCTCTGCGGTGGACTTCGCGATGAACTTTACGCAGGAACAATCAGTCTGGGATCAGCTGGTATCATTTGTTGCAAAGGACAGCATCCGGATCAACAATCTTCCTCATGCCGAGAAGGCTATTGCCCAGCGGCGGATCAAGGCATTGCTGGCGCGCCAACCATGGCGTAGTGAAGGTTTTTACGAAGTGGTAAATCTCACCGACCCGGTGGTGAAGAGAGCGTTGGAGGAGCTGAGGTAGAGTTATGAGTTATGAGTTATGAGTTCTGAGTTGGGAGTTATGAGTTATGAGTGATCAGTTGCAAACGAGTATTCCGATTATTGATTATTGATTATTGGTCGCAGCGGGCACTCTAAATTCGCCAGGAGTGAGTAACGGCGGCGCCGCCGTTTGTGTCTCACAAACGGCAATCGAAGTACCCTCACAGTGTTTGTGTCCTCCCAAAGGAGCGTCGGGGACTTTGAATTTCTTAAAATGACGAAAACCCGATCCCCCGCAAACCCTAACTGATTGCCGAAAGGACTTGAATGTGAATAGTCACCGGTGCAACGATGGTTTTAAAGCGACGTCTCTTCCAAGTCGAAGGGGTCTCACCCTGACTTCCTTTTTGCTTAAAAAATTCCCAAAAGAAGCCGCAAAGCCCGACTGACGACTGCCGACTGACAACTGCGCACTCACGACTCCCGACTCATGACTCCCGACTCCCGACTCCCGACTCCTTATCGAGGAGTTCCTTCTTTTCTATTCGGTAAGAGAAGATAAGCCCAATTCCTCCCCCCGTAGCGATCAAAGCAAAATATATCGCGGGATTCGGTCTAAGATAGTTATAAACGCTGCTTGGGTGGTGTATCACAAATGAGTCAAGAACGTAGGCGAGCAGTAACCCAAGACCTGATCCAACCAATAGCAAACCCCATTTCAAAGTATTATAGGGTGCTGGCCTGTACATTTTCGGGTTCATACCTTTTTCAATCATTGCAAGGCTTTCTCTTTTAGTCATATAAACAATGCCAAATATCAGGGCAAAAAAGCCAAGGGAAATCAGAATAGGGACTAGCATAATCGGTTTAGAAATTTATTTATTGTTATTATTGTTCCTTATATGACTACCTGTGCTTTGAGCAGGTTACAGATTCCTCGAGATTTTTTTCACCTGTAGAATATGACTATCAACAAATCAACCGCGTTACATAGTAAAGTGCGCCGCCTGAGTTTCCGAAAGGAAAATGAGACCGGATGTAACCTGCATTCCTTAATTGTAGTCATATGCTGAAGAAATGACTTCCCCACTTTCTGATACGGAGATAATCAGCATAGTGTTGGGCGGAGAGCACAATGCCTTTGCCGAACTGGTAAAGCGATACCAGAATTACGTGTTTACGCTTGCTCTGCGGTTTACCCATAACCGGGAAGATGCCGAGGAAGTAGCGCAGGACATTTTTGTAAAGGCTTTCCGTTCTTTGTCCGATTTTCGTGGAGCGGCAAAGTTTAGCACATGGCTTTACTCAATCGTTTACACAACAAGCGTGACCTTCTTGAGAAAAAAAAAGCTCGTGACAGCGTCTATCGACGACGAGGGATCATTTACCCAGTTGGAGAACCAGGATAGTGGCCTGAGAGCGAATCTGGTAGAACAAAAATCAAACATCACCCAGCTTAATGATGCTATCAATAAGCTGTCAGGGGATGATGCGCAACTCATAACATTATTTTATAAGGCCGAGCAATCGCTGGAAGAAATTGGAATTGTATTGGGCGTGGACGCAAACACTGTTAAAGTTCGGCTTCACCGTGCGAGGCAACGGTTAAGGGAAAAGCTGCAAAAGTACCTGCAACATGAAATTCAATCGATGCGCAGGGATTAGGGGTTGAGATATCAGGTATCAGCCAAAGGGAATATCGACTCATAAAATATAGACATTCATCCGAAAGCCGATAGCTGATAGCTGATAGCTGATAGCTGAAAGCTGATAGCTGAAAGCTCAGATCATTTCGAAATCACTTAAAATATTCACGATGCAGAAAATGCAAATGGAACAGAGGCTTTGGGAATACATTGACGGCACGTGCACTGAAGTCGGGAGAATAGAGATCGAGATGCTGTTGAAAACAAATGCAGCCTGGAAATCCGGTTATGATGAATTGGTCCGGGTGCACATGCTTCTTAGGACTGCCGAGCTTGAGCAGCCTTCCTTAAGGTTCATTCAAAACGTAATGGAACAGGTCGCAAAAGAGCATATTTCGCCGGCCACAAAAACATACCTGAACAAAAAAGTGATCTATGGAATTGCAATTTTTTTTATGACAATGATCGCGGGACTATTGGTATTTGGGCCGAGCCAGGGTGACTGGTCAGGCACAACGGCCCGGGGAATTTCTTTCGATGTTAATGAAATCCAATGGAATCAAGTCTTTACCAGCAGTTACGCGAATATATTCATGATGATGAACGTGGTGTTAGCCCTTGTACTGGTTGATAAATTTCTTGTCAGGAGAAAGCGCTTACGTGGTTGATTAGTTGACTGGTTGATTAGTTGATTGGTTGAATGCCGAAATTCTTTTAGAAATTAAATAGATCTGTGATCCGCGCTCAATAATCAATAATTAATAATTATTAATTAAACTTTTGCCTTAACCGCAACAGCCTTGCCTCGAAACTATCAGCATCTTCTTCTTTTTTCGGGAGTGGTTTTTTGAGATCGTGTTTCCCGGTTGATTTGGCGGGCTTTTGTATTTGTGGTTCAACAGTCGATTTGGTTGGGGATTCTCTCATGGACAAAGTGATCCGCTTCCTGGCGACATCCACATCAGTTATCGTGACCATTACTCGTTGCTGCAATTTAACCACCTGGTTGGGATCAGAAATAAAGGTGTTGCTGAGCTGGGAAATGTGTACCAATCCATCTTGCTTTACGCCGATATCGACGAACGCGCCAAAATTTGTTATGTTCGTGACAATACCGGGCACGGTCATCCCCGCCTTCACATCCTCTAACGATCTGATGGTGTCATCGAAGCGAAATTCTTCAATAATCTTTCTCGGGTCACGCCCCGGCTTTTCGAGTTCTTTAAGAATATCTTCAATCGTAAATTCGCCAACCGTTTCTGTCACATATTTCTTTTTGTTGATTTGTTTTCGCAGTTCGGCTTTTTGCACCAGTTCTTCAACGGTGGAGTTCACATCTTTAGCCATTGCCTGGACAACATGATAGCTTTCCGGGTGCACCGCACTGTTGTCGAGCACGTTTTCAGCGTTTGGTATGCGCAGAAATCCTGCGCACTGTTCAAATGTTTTCGGTCCCATCAACGTTACTTTTTTCAGCTCTGTCCTGCTCTTAAATGGGCCGTTAACTCGCCGGTATTCGATAATGTTTTTTGCAAGCGTTGAACTCAAGCCGCTCACATACGTGAGCAGGTGCTTACTTGCCGTATTCAGATCAACACCTACATGATTCACACAGCTTTCGACCACCAGGTCCAGGCTTTCTTTTAACGTTGCCTGGTTAACATCATGTTGGTATTGGCCGACGCCAATCGATTTCGCATCAATCTTTACCAGCTCACTCAGGGGGTCTAATAAGCGGCGGCCTATGCTAATAGCGCCACGAACGGTAACATCGTAGTCAGGAAATTCTTCCCGGGCAGCTTCAGATGCGGAATATATTGAAGCCCCACTTTCGTTCACCTGGAAAATACCCAGCTCCCTGCCGAAATCAATTCCGCGGACCAAAGCTTCTGTTTCTCTGCCGGCGGTTCCATTGCCGATGCCAATGGCCTGAATGTCGTAACGATTTACCAAAGTGATCAACTGGTTCACTGCCTCGTTAGCCTGGTTTTGCGGCGCGTGTGGGTAGATGGCTGTATTATAAAGTAGGGTACCCTGCTCATCCAGGCATACGAGCTTGCAGCCAGTTCGAAAACCAGGATCCAGAGCAAGCACTCTTTTTGAACCTAAAGGAGATGATAACAAAAGTTGGCGGAGGTTTTCTGCAAAAACTTTTATTGCCTCTGCATCAGCATTATTCTTACTGGTAACACGGAACTCATTTTCAATGGATGGTTTTAGCAAACGGTCATAGCAGTCTTCAATTGCTTTTTTTACTTCGGCAGAATTCGCATTCGATGACCTGATAAAGATCCGCTCCAATTCGGATACTGCTGTTTCTTTGTCAGTGGCAATATCCATAAGCAGGTAGCCTTCTTTTTCACCCCGCCGAATAGCCAGGATCCTGTGCGATGCGCTTTTTTTTAATGGCTCCCTGAATTCAAAATAATCGCGGTATTTCTGCGCATCTTCAACTTCTTTTTTACTCTTCACAACCCTGGAATACAATATCGCCCCTTGTTCAAAAAAATAACGGATCTTATTCCTTGCCTCTTCATTCTCTGATATCCACTCGGCAATGATGTCCCTTGCTCCCTGTAATGCCTCTTTCACTGATCTAACCTGCTCGCTAATAAAAGATGCCGCCTCTTCCTCGGGATTTCCGGCACCCTGGTCGAATAGAATTTTAGCGAGTGGTTCTAATCCGTTTTCAATGGCGGCGGCAGCCCTGGTTTTGCGTTTAGGCTTATACGGGAGATAGATGTCTTCGAGTTGCGTGGCGTCGAATGTTGTTTCAATCCTTTCTTTGAGTTCAGGTGTGAGCTTTCCCAAAGAATCAATTGTTTTGATCACTGTCTCTTTGCGTTTATCCAGGTCTGCAAAATAATTCAGCAACACAATGACATCGTTTATCTGAACCTCATCGAGGTTACCCGTGGCTTCTTTCCGGTAACGGGAAATAAATGGAATCGTAGATCCTTCTGAGTGTAGCTGATAAACGCTACTGACCTGCCTTGAAGACAGGTTTAATTTTTCGGAAATTTTGGAAATGTAATTTAACATGTTAATTAGCAAATTAGCAGACTAGATAATGTGCGAATGTGCGGATGTGCGAATGTGCGAATTTTATCGCAATTACCATGATTAAATAGTGTCACCCCTTTGGAATAAAAATTTTCCATTCTGATTTTAACTTTGATTCGCACATTCGCACATTCGCACATTTGCTAATTGGTTTTGTTACCTTTGAGGACAATTGCTTTTATGGACATAAAGAACAATATACTGGAAACCATTGGAAACACACCTCTGGTCCGTTTAAATAAAATAACCAAGGATCTGCCCTGCACTGTGCTGGCAAAAGTAGAATATTTCAACCCGGGCAATTCTGTCAAAGACCGCATGGCTTTAAAAATGGTAGAAGTGGCAGAACGGGAAGGAAAATTAAAACCGGGTGGTACGATCATTGAAGGTACGTCTGGCAATACAGGTATGGGTTTGGCCCTGGCTGCCGTTGTAAAAGGATACAAGTGTGTGTTTGCCACCACAGATAAACAGTCAAAAGAAAAAGCAGATATATTAAAAGCCATGGGCGCCGAGGTGATCGTATGCCCTACCAATGTTGATCCCTCTGACCCAAGAAGCTATTATTCCATTGCGGGAAGACTGGCCAAAGAGATCCCCAACTCTTTTCATTTTAATCAATACGACAACCTGGCAAACAGGGAGGCTCATTACGAAACTACCGGGCCAGAAATATGGAAGCAGACCGACGGTACTGTTACTCACCTGGTGGTGGCAACAGGAACCGGTGGAACACTGGTCGGGACAGCCAGGTACCTCAAAGAAAAAAATCCAGCCATCCAGGTATGGGCAATAGATCCATACGGTTCATTGCTTACTAAATACTTCCGCACCGGTGAAGTTGATATGAAAGAGGTCCATCCATATGTCAGCGAGGGTTTTGGTGAGGATTTTGTCCCCAAAAATTACGACATGAAGGTTGTTGACCATTTTGAGCAGGTTACCGACAAAGAAGGAGCAGTTATGGCCCGGAGGATCTCCCGGGAAGAGGGCATTTTTGTTGGATATAGTTGCGGCAGTGCTTTGCAGGGCGTCATGCAACTGAAAAGTAAGTTGAAAAAAGGTGATGTTGTAGTCGTCATTTTTCCGGACCACGGCAGCAGGTACGTGGGAAAGGTTTATAATGATCAATGGATGATGGAACGAGGCTTCATCGACGTGAAAACATTGAAAGATATCGTCAATGGCCGGGGAGCGCAACCACTGATCACCGTTGACGTCGGCGACACCGTAAGTGAAGTGATCGACCTGATGAGAAAATACAATATCGAAAGTATCCCTGTAAGAGAGAACGGTGATATGGTAGGTTCGATCAGTGAAACGGGGTTATTTCATAAAATGCTTAACAATGGCCAGGACCTTAAGCAACATAAAGTACGAGATGTAATGGAACCGTCTTACCCGGTCGTCGCATTTGAAACACCTGTTGAACGATTAAGATCACTGATCAATAAAGAAAATGGCGCCGTTCTTTCAAAGGATGACAGTGGCAATTTCCACATCGTAACCAAATATGATGTGATCCAAAGCCTCTCGAATTAGCTACGCTGTTTTATTCCCTGGATGGGAATTTTCGCTAATATTTATACGGAAAAGTACTCTCGGAATGATGTTCTCCGAATATATGAGTAGAAGTGCTCTTGCAAGGATTTCGGAATACTATTACATTTGTACTGCACCAAATAACAGGTATTTTTTGTTCCTTTTAAAAACCTATTATAGTCCACCAGAACATATTTCCTTGAAAAACCAGTCCTTGTCCTTTGTCCAATTTTCTTAGTTGAAAACCATTTATCTCCGATACCCTCCTGCTAATAAAAGATTTTAGCAGGAGGCAAAAGAGACTCTCTCCCCCCTTTGTCTTTTCCTTACTTTATTTCTTTTTATAGTTGATTGGTTGATTCGTCGACTGGTTGATTCGTGTATTTTTTGGTTGCCGATAGTTAATTTTATGGTTAGAGGCCTGGTCACCATTGAACTAATCAACTAATCAACCAATCAACCGAAATGCCCTTATTTACCGATCAGACCGGTAATACCGTTGAGATCAATTCAACTCCCAAACGCATCATTTCCCTTGTTCCGTCCCAAACCGAGTTGCTTTATGACCTGGGTCTGGATCAACATGTGGTTGGCATCACCAAATTCTGCGTTCACCCCGAAGCCTGGTTCAGAAAAAAAACGCGGATCGGCGGCACAAAGACGCTCAATATGGAAAGCATCCACCATTTAGAACCTGACCTGGTGATCGCGAATAAAGAAGAAAATGTCAAAGAACAGGTTGAAGAACTGCAAAAATACTACCCTGTATGGGTAAGCGATGTGAATAACCTGGAAGATGCCACAGACATGATTATTTCCCTGGGAAGAATAACAGGCAGAATTGACAGAGCTGCTTTTATGGTGGATAAGATCCGGGTAAATTTTGATAATTTAATGAGGAGTTTTCCAGCGCGAACTTTGAGCACTGCCTACCTCATCTGGCGGGATCCGTATATGGCTGCGGGGGGCGATACGTTCATCAATTCAATGATGGCGTATTGTGGATTTAAAAATGTTTTTGAAGACATTTCCAGGTATCCCGTTATATCAATTCATCAATTGCAAATGGCTCGTTGCGGCTTGCTGTTGTTATCCTCTGAGCCGTTTCCATTCAAACAAAAACATGTTGACGAACTCAGCGCAACAATCCCAGGTACCCAGATTGTCTTAGTTGATGGCCAGTTCTTCAGCTGGTATGGAAGCCGGCTGGTAAATGCAGCGGATTATTTTGCCGGGCTGAAGGCGTCAGTCGTCAGTCGTGAGTCGTGAGTCGTCAGTCGTGAGTCGTGAGTCGTGAGTCGTGAGTAGAGTATGACAATTTGTAAGTGAGTCTAGAGCCAGCCATCGTTCCCTCCGAGCTATCTGTACCTGAATTTGGTTAACTTAAGGTTTGCAAGGCAGATCTGGTTCCCCTCTTGTTTCAAGCTATCCCTTACCGAAATCTCAGGTTGGAAAACAATTTGATAGGGAGCTGAAAAGCCAGACAGGGCTTCAATTTGAATAGCTCCAGGCGCACCCGGAGTTGGAGACAGCCATTTATTCAACCCTCACAGGGTTGAATAAATGGAATTAATCTCCTCAGAGGTATTCAACTCCTGCGGGGTTGGTTAATAGGAAGTGTGATAAGCCCCCGATAAACAATATACCCTGCTGATAGCCGATAGCCGATAGCCGATAGCTGATAGCCGAGAGCTGATAGCCGATAGCTGATAGCCGATAGCCGATAGCTCAAGTTTAAATAGTAATTTCAACCCATGCTCTTTTACAACAACAATAACGCGATCCAGGTTCAGCAAGCCGATAAGCCTTCGCGAAAAAAGCCGATGTTCCCGGTGAATGACAGGCTACGGCAGTACCTGAAATACCACGGGCGCGAAGTAAAACTGCCGGTCTCCTACACTGACCTATTGCGCTTTACCTATTCCGTCTCATTAAAAGACAAGAGAGGAAAGGACACATTTTGGGAAACCGTGGTTTATGATATGCGCGAATGGGAATTTATCCGCGAAGGATTGGTGAAAATCTATGCAATTTTAAAAACGGAAGGTGATTTTACGTTTATCAAACATTTGGATGTTGCCAGGATCGATTACTGCACATTTGGAAATTCCAATCCTTTCCGCATAAGGATCGTGAACAAGTTCAATGATAATTATGATAATTATTACATAAAAATTGCCGATGCTTCGCGCATATATGGGCTCGAGCTTGAGCATGTGCTTTCCCCAAACAGGATCACATTTTTTACCCACAATAATACACTGGTGGAAGAACATATACCTGGCATTCCCGGCGATATTTTTATTAATCAATACCTGGAAGATCCTATTACCAACAAGATCCGTTTTGCTAAAGAGTTTGTAAAGTTCAACGAACGATGTTTCGTACGCCTGCTTGGCGATATGCGCAGTTACAATTTTGTCGTGGATATAACCCCTGATGTGGAAGACTTCCAGTACCGCATCCGGGCAATTGACTTTGACCAGCAATCGTATGAAGGGAAAAAGAACCTTTACCTGCCTCAATTCTTTAAAGAAAATTTCCCCCTGGTAGAAATGACCCTGAAATATTTAAATAAGGATTCCATTGAACAATACCAGACCGAAGAGCGTACACTAATGGCTTTCCGGCTCACATCGGCCAGGTACCGGCTAAAAGAGTTACTGGATATAATGATGAAAGACAATATTTCTACTCCCGAGAAACTGGAACAGTTAAAAAAAGAGCTCAGTGATATCTATGCCAAGAATATGAATTTTGAAAAGTGCACTTCCATGGGACAGGTGGTGAAAGAAAACCTCAAGCAGGTTCTTCGTAAAAACCTCTTGCTCATTCCTAAGATCTTAAGCAAATTTGGCGATTAACATTCCGTAAGGGGCTAATGTTTCGCTTACAGCTTTGTGNCTTGGTGCCCTCGTGGCCATTTTCTTGCCACAAAAGCACTAAGGAAGGCAAGCACAAGCTGAATATGTCCGTTCAAATATTACGGCGCAATTAACCAATAAAATCTAAAGTAACTTATCTTAGCATGGATTTCCAGTCACTTGTGTCCTCTATTGCTTAATAATCAAAAACGGTTTTGAAAATGAAAAAATATAAGCCAGGCGTGTTATTTGGCGAAGAGCTGCAGGCGTTGTATAAAGATGCAAAAGAAAACCAGTTTGCATTGCCGGCCGTGAATACAATCGGCACCAACACCATTAACGCTACTCTTGAGACCGCAGCAAAAGTCAATTCGCCTGTCATCATCCAATTCTCCAATGGCGGTGCGCAGTTTATTGCCGGTAAGGGCATGCCGAATGATAAACTGCAGGGCAATATCTCCGGGGGCGTATCGGGAGCTTTGCATATACATAACGTAGCAAAGCACTATGGGGTTCCTGTTGTGTTGCACACAGATCATGCGTCGAAAAAATGGTTGCCCTGGATAAGCGGGTTAATTGATGCGGGCGAACAGTTCTTTAAAGAAAAGAAACAACCCCTTTTTAGTTCCCATATGCTTGACCTGTCTGAAGAACCTTTGGAAGAAAATATCCACACCTGCGTTCAGTTTTATAAACGCATGCAGCCCATGGGCATGAGCATTGAAATTGAATTGGGTGTAACCGGTGGCGAAGAGGATGGAGTAGACAACAGCGGCATAGAAAACGACAAATTATACACCCAGCCCCAGCACGTCTCCTATTCATACAAGGAATTAAGTAAAGTGGGCGACCTTTTTACCGTAGCTGCGGCATTTGGAAATGTACATGGCGTTTACAGTCCGGGCAATGTGGAACTGCGCCCCGAGATATTGAAAAACAGCCAGGATTTTATAACCAAAGAATTAAAGACCGCTGCAAAGCCTGTATACTTTGTATTTCATGGTGGCAGTGGCTCACCGCAGCACCAGATCCGGGAGGCCATAAGCTACGGGGCCATAAAAATGAATATCGATACTGACCTGCAATGGGCCTTTTGGGAAGGAATTCACCAATTTTACAAGAAGAATGAAGGCTACCTTCAGGCCCAATTGGGTAATCCTGATGGAAAAGATAAACCGAATAAAAAATATTATGACCCGCGTGTGTGGTTACGGAAAGCCGAGGAAAACTTTTCCAAACGACTTGAAGTGGCATTTGATGATTTGAATTGTATTAATAGAAACAGTTAATTAATGTGCGAATCTGCGGATGTGCGAATGTGCGAATTGTATCGTGCAAATTTTATTGTTGGATGATGAGGGCTATGGTTCTTAATTCGCACATCCGCACATTCGTACATTCGCAAATTTGTATTTTATGGCCTCTCAAAAAATCATTGAGCTACTGGGCGATAAGGCTTCCTACCTGTTAGAACACAGGTGTTCTGCTATTGAACAATCCACGATAACGCTGCCCTCCCCCAGGCATATAGAGGAAATCTGGATCAACAGCAATCGCAGCAACATAGTCCTGAGAAGTATGCAAGCGCTGCTGGACCATGGCAGGCTGGCCAATACCGGTTATCTTTCCATTTTCCCCGTCGACCAGGGCATCGAGCATAGTGCAGGTGCCTCTTTTGCCCCAAACCCCATTTATTTTGACCCGGAAAATATTGTCAGGCTGGCCATTGAAGGCGGTTGTAACGCCGTGGCATCAACCTTTGGGGTATTGGGGATCATGAGCCGGAAGTATGCTCATCGCATTCCCTTTATTGCTAAGATCAATCATAACGAATTCCTAAGCTTACCTAACCGTTACGACCAAACGATGTTTGGAACGATTAAAAGTGCCTGGAATATGGGAGCTGTTGCGGTTGGCGCCACCATTTACTGGGGCAGCCCTGAAAGCGCACGACAGCTAAAAGAAGTATCAGAGGCATTTGAAGTTGCCCATGAACTTGGCATGGCTACCATCTTGTGGTGTTACACCCGCAATAATGCCTTTAAAGTGGAGGGAATTGATTATCACACATCAGCTGACCTTACCGGGCAGGCAAATCACCTGGGCGTTACCTTGCAGGCAGACATCATTAAACAAAAGTTACCAACAAATAATGGTGGTTACCTTGCAACAAAACATGGAAAGACTTCCCAGCTCGTCTATGACAAATTAACAACAGATCACCCTATAGATCTTTGCCGTTACCAGGTGCTTAATTGTTTCAGTGGCAGGGTTGGCCTGATAAACAGTGGCGGGGAAAGCAAGGGCACATCAGACCTGACAGATTCTGTTTATACGGCGGTGATCAATAAACGTGCGGGAGGCATGGGGCTCATCCTCGGACGAAAAGCATTTCAGCGGCCCTTTGACGAGGGGGTGCAATTACTCCAGGCTATACAAGACGTGTATTTGGATAAGGGAATAACTATTGCGTAAATACTAATTAGCAAATTAGCAAATCTGCAAATGTGCGAATGTAGAGAGGCATCGTGCAAAGTGGAGACTAAGAATCTTTTTCAACTCCCAGCGGTTGGCGTTTCGCCGTTTGACTTTTCACTTTTCACCTTGACTTTTTTCTTTTCCTGGTAAACAATTTCATATGAATAGTACAAATAACGAAGGCCCTGTTCTTGTTGTTGGCGCAACAGGGGTTCTTGGGATGGAAATTTGCCGGCAGTTGCGTGAGGAAAACAAGCAAGTGAGAGCGCTGGTCCGGATTACTTCTGATCCGGCAAAAGTTGATGCGTTAAAACAGTCAGGTGTTGAAACGGTAACAGGGGATATGAAAGACCCGTCCTCACTAGGAAATGCTTTCAGGAATGTATCCTCCGTCATCTCTACAGCCACTTCTACCATTTCCAGGCAGGAAGGTGATTCAATAGAGTCGGTGGATGAAGCGGGACAGATTAATGTGGTCCAGGCTGCAACTGATGCTGGGGTCCAACATTTTGTGTTTATCTCTTTTTCAGAAATGCCGGGTATATTTCCTCTTCAGAACGCTAAAAGAAAGGTAGAGAAAAAATTGATGGAAAGTGGTATGGACTATACGATTTTGCGCCCGACAATGTTTATGGAAATATGGCTGGGCCCTGCCTTGGGTTTTGACTTCAATAATTCCAAAGCAACTATCTACGGTGAAGGCAATAATAAGTCATGTTGGATCGCATTGAAAGACGTCGCCTCTTTTGCAGTAGCATCATTGAAATACCCTGCCGCGATAAATACTATAATGGACTTAGGTGGACCTGAAGCGTTAAGTCCCTTCGAAGTAGTTAAGATTTTTGAACAAGAAACCGGTCAGCCGTTCAACCTGCAGCATGTACCTATAGAAGCCATTTATAACCAAAAAGAATCAGCCACAGATTCGCTCACTAAGTCATTTGCGAGCCTGATGCTGGGATATGCGCAGGGAAGCCTGATAGATATGAAAACCACACTCGAAGTATTTCCCATCCGCTTAACAACAGTGAAGGATTATGCAAAACGGGTGATGGCTCCGCAAACACAGCAAGGAGCATATTAAAGGGAAACGTGCGAATGAGAGGAAATATCTTATTTTCTACCTCATACCTCATACCTGATACCTGATACCTCTTATACCTCCAACTCTACAGGTAGGAGATTCCCTTCATGTCCGACCCCTGGTAGAAGAACGGCTGAAAATTGTCGTCAAGAAAATCACTTCCAACGTCAATGCTGTCAAGCGTGACCTTTCCAAATATGCTCGCTAAGGCGCTATCCGCTGCATCCCGCCCTGTTGCGATCTTTACCATGCCATTCAGGGGAGCCAGTTTTGTAGCGTCGAATAGGATCCATTCGCCCCCAAGATAGGCCTCAAAACAGGCATGGAAGTCAGGAGGGTTCAGTTGATAAGCATACCCGGTGAAGTAACGAGCCGGTATGGTCAGGGCACGGCATAAAGCAATACCTAAGTGTGCAAAATCTCTGCAGACTCCGGCCTGTTCCGTTATTGTTTCATAAGCAGATGTCTGGGAATTCGTTGAGCCGCTGAGGTATTCCACATTATGGTGTATCCAATCTGTAAGGGCAACAACCTTTGAATATTGGGTTGTTAAACTGCCAAATGCATTGTGGGCAAAACGGTATAGCTTATCCGACTGGCAATAACGGCTTGGGAAAAGATATGGAAGAACATCAGGTTTCATTTCAGCCACTGTGTACTCCTTTGCGGCATCAAGATCAACAATCTTATAGCAATTGTCTATGGTTGCTTTGTAGGAGATGCAGATGTTCGCTGGATTTGGAATCTCTACCCGGATAAAGCGATTTTCCCCATGAGTGGATAGAAGTTCCTCTACTTTCATGTAAGGCGTTACGGTAAAGGCCTCTTCAAGCACAGCCTGGTTAGGTGTTCGTAATGCATGAAGATTCAATATTAGCGTACTTGGGATATCAACAGAATATTTCAAACTTGCATTAACCCGGAACTTCATGATTTCTAAGTAGTTTATTAAAGGGTGCATCCATCCAGTCTTCCGGTATATGCTGAAGCGCGTTCTTTAATTCTTCGGCCCATTGAGCAGAGATGCTTTCCAGGTCTTGTTTTTCATACCTATGCTCAGCCAGGCTAAAACTGTCCTTTTTGTAAAGCACGACATCAATAGGGAAATCTACATTATTTGAACTTACACGCGTGGAGTCAAATGAAAGGAAGCCGGTTTTCAAAGCCAGCCTCATGCTGGAGTCCTCTTTCAGCGTACGATTTAGGATCGCCCTGCCGTGCCCTGAATTGCCGATGACCACAAAAGGGGCACCCTGCCCCAACTCTACCCAGTTTCCTTCGGGATATAATAAAAAAAGTTTATGTTCATCATCATCTTTTAGCTGGCCACCGATGATGCTATGTAAATCAAATTTAAACCCCGATTCTATCAGCGATGCCTTATCCTCGTCTGAAACTCTTTTCACCTGTTGGCCAAAAGAATTTACCACTTCGTATAATTTTTTATGTTCCTCGTTTCTTACGAGTTCCTTAAAATAAAGCACAGCTTTGTCTCTTACCGACCGGAGTCCGCTTGTCATGATAAAAAGAGCATGATTCTCTTTTTGCTCAGTATAGATTTTCTGCTTAACAGTTGTATCAGTGCCTGAAGTGATCCGGGTATCAGCGATCGCCACAAGGCCTTCTTTAACTTTTATACCCAAACAGTAAGTCATATAAATAGGTTCAAAAATAATTGGCGAATATAAGCATATAAACGCTTACGGCCCGGCAAGAACCCTGTTGAAATAACCCGGCAAGCTTTTAGTTTAAACGCAAATTGATTTGCGCAGATGATCATGTGGTAGCAATGCAGCAATTAAATAATCATGCAAATATAAGCGCAAGCTCGTAAAGCTAAACAGCGCCCGGCTTAAACCCTGGGCGATTGCGCCATGGACTCAAATAATGATGATATATTAGCTAACATTTTTT
>JGI24806J26614_1000114_pt1 | contig 17176 bp, 18 predicted proteins | sample Kansoi200umMDA_FD_26614 | JGI IMG/M metagenome (IMG submission 26614)
GACTGGTTTGAAGCTAATGACGTTTATCCCATTCCGGTTGATGATCACCAGTTGCAGAAACTGGGCTTTGAAAAACAGGTAAATGAGGACCAGTCTGTCAAATACTTGCGTGGCCCCTTCCGCGTGCTGGTACCCGGAGGAGGTCAATTTAATGAATTTGAGATCTGGTACCGGGAAGACCGGCGTCATCTTCACCATTCGATAGGGGTCCATGAATTACAGAATTTCTACCACCAAATGACAAAAGTGGACCTTACCCGGGTCTAAATACGGTCTTTTTTCAGCTTTTTAGCCTTTCAACCTGCCTATTTAGCCGGGAACGGATATTTATTCGATGAAATTTTATTCTTTCGCTGACTAATATTATCTTTGCGCTCCCAAAATCTATGGCTAAACAAGCGCTTATTAAACAGGATGGTTCTATCGTTGAAGCACTTTCCAACGCGATGTTTAAGGTAAAACTGGAAAATGGGCATGAGATCCTGGCTACAATTTCAGGAAAAATGAGAATGCATTATATCCGGATTTTGCCGGGCGATAAAGTGGGGGTGGAAATGAGCCCTTATGATCTCACCAGGGGAAGGATCATATTCAGGTACAAATAAAGCATAAGGCCTAAAGCGTAAGGCTTAAAGCAAAACAGTCGAAAAGTTAAAAGTTAAAAGATATTGTATGAAAGTGAGGGCATCTATTAAAAAGCGCAGTGTTGATTGTAAGATCGTGCGCCGTAAAGGCAAGCTGTATATCATCAACAAGAAAAACCCCCGTTTCAAACAACGTCAGGGTTAATCTGCTGACCATTCAACAGTAGTAAAAATTAAAAATCAGAAGAGCCTGAAGCCTTAAGCTTTAAGCCTTCAGCTTAAAAAGTAAAAGATGGCGCGTATTGCCGGTGTAGACTTACCAAAAAACAAAAGAGGGGAGATCGGGCTGACCTATATCTTCGGAATAGGTCCTTCAACTGCCAAATACATTCTTTCCAAAGCCGGAATCAATTTTGATAAAAAAGTTTCCCAGTGGAATGATGATGAGCTCAATGCCATCCGTAACATCATAACCAATGAACTCAAGGTGGAAGGCGCCCTGCGTTCTGAAGTGCAGATGAGCATTAAACGTCTTTTGGATATTGCCTGCTACCGGGGTGTCCGGCATCGTAAGGGATTGCCTGTCCGTGGACAGCGCACCCGTACCAACAGCCGTACCAGAAAAGGAAAGCGCAGAACGGTTGCCGGTAAAAAGAAAGCGCCTAAAAAGTAGTTGAAATGATCATGCCTCTGGCGTGATTATTTTATATAGCACCATTTCAGAATCAATACCGGATACGGGGTGCACGGGGAGGATTGATTCGATTTTCTGCTTCAGGCAGGAAAAAATTTATAACCAGATTACCTAATTCGAAAAATGGCAAAAGCACAACAAGCTACCAGCGCAAAAGCAGCAGCTAAAAAAAGAGTGGTTAAGGTGGATGCATACGGAGATGCGCACATTTCTGCAAGTTTCAACAACATCATCATCAGTATTACCAACAAAAACGGTCAGCTCATTTCATGGAGCAGTGCCGGTAAAATGGGATTTAAGGGATCCAAAAAAAACACACCCTACGCTGCGCAAATGGCTTCTGCCGATGCAGCTAAAACAGCCCTGGATGCGGGCCTGAAAAGGGTGGATGTATTTGTGAAAGGTCCGGGATCCGGAAGGGAAAGTGCGATCCGCTCCCTGGCTAATAACGGGATCGAAGTGGTCATGATCAAAGATGTTACACCATTGCCGCACAATGGTTGCCGTCCGCCAAAAAAGAGAAGGGTTTAGTCAAAGGGTGATTTTGATGAATTGAAAGTCTCTTCATGAATTTTCAGTTTTTCAGGTTCCCGGTTTTTTAAATATTTTAACAAGCTGGCCAGGATTTCATTTTAAGATTTTTCATAATCCTGTCCGGGTACTCAAAAATCTAAAACATACTATGGCACGTTACACCGGTCCCAAGACCAAGATCTCCCGCAAATTCGGAGAACCTATTTTAGGAAATGGTAAATGGCTTAACAAAAACAGTAACCCGCCGGGTCAGCATGGCGCTACCAAAAAGCGTAAGACCCTGGGTGAATATGCACTTCAGTTGAAGGAAAAGCAAAAAGCGAAATACACTTACGGTGTTCTGGAACGTCAGTTCCGTAAAACTTTCGAAGAGGCTTCGCGTAAAAAAGGAGTAACCGGTGAAAACCTGATACGCCTTCTCGAATCCAGACTTGATAATACAATTTACCGTCTGGGTATCTCCCCCTCACGTCCCGGCGCACGCCAGCTGGTTTCCCACAAGCATGTGACCGTAAACGGAGAGGTTGTCAATGTTCCTTCCTTTCAACTCAAACCGGGCGATGTTATTGGCCTGAAACCAACATCTCAGGGGAATACCGGCATCACCGCCTCAGTAAAAGGAAAGGGTAACCGGATCAACTGGCTCGACTGGAATGAAGCAGAAATGAAAGGAACTTTCATTGCTTATCCGGAAAGAGAAAGTATTCCTGAAAATATCAAGGAACAGCTGATCGTGGAATTGTATAGTAAATAATCGTAAGCATTCATCATTCGTAAATCGAAAATTTAAATATGGCCATTTTAAATTTCCAGAAACCAGACAAAATCATACTTCAAAAAGCGACTGATTTCGAAGCCCAATTCGAATTCCGTCCTTTGGAGCCGGGTTACGGTGTAACCATTGGGAATGCCCTGCGCAGGGTATTGCTCAATTCCCTGGAAGGATATGCGATCATCGGTGTAAAAATCGAAGGCGCTGATCATGAATTTGCCACCCTGAAAGGTGTAACTGAAGATGTGGTTGAAATTATCCTGAATCTGAAACAGGTGCGTTTCAAAAAGAAGGTGGACCATGAAGTGGCCCAGGAAAAAATAACCCTCAGCCTTAAAAATAAAACCGAATTCACTGCAGCAACTATCGGAGATGTACTCCCGAGCTTTGAAGTGATGAATCCGAACCTGCTCATCTGTACCATGGATGCTTCTGCAAGGGTTGATATTGAAATTACCATCGGCAAGGGTCGCGGTTATGTACCTGCTGAAGATAATAAACCGAAAGATGCTCCATTTGGATATATTCCGACGGATGCCATCTTCACGCCGATCAAGAACGTACGGTATTCAATTGAAAACACCCGTGTTGAACAGAGAACGGATTTCGAAAAACTGCTGATGGAAGTTTCTACCGATGGTACCATCCATCCGGAAGAAGCTGTTAAGCAGGCTTCCCGTATCCTGATCCAGCATCTGATGATTATCACAGACGAAAACATCACTTTCGATAATAAGGAAGAAAAGAAGGAAGACCTTGTTGACGAGCAAACGCTTCAGTTGCGTAAAGTCCTGAAGACACCACTTGAAGACCTGGATCTTTCTGTAAGGGCATTCAACTGCCTGAAAGCTGCAAAAATCAACAGCCTGAGCGAACTGGTTACCTACGAACAGGAGGACCTCATGAAATTCCGGAATTTCGGTCAGAAATCACTGGCGGAGATCGAACAGGTTTTACATGAAAGGGGACTTCATTTCGGGATGGACCTTTCGAAATTGAAATTGGACGACGAATAGAACAAATGTGAGAGTGTGAGAGTATGGGAGTATGCTAATATTCTCACACTCCCATACTCTCACACTCTCATACTTTTATTAAATCGCTTTGCAATTCCTGACACGGTGCAAAGCTCAAACGAAACCAAGTCATGCGTCACGGAGACAAAATCAACAACCTCGGCAGAACCGCCTCCCACCGGAAGGCCCTGCTAAGCAATCTGGCAAGCCAGCTGATTACTCATAAGAGAATCGTTACAACCCTTGCCAAGGCAAAGGTTCTGAGAACTTTTATCGAACCCCTCATCACAAAAGCAAAAGAAAATACGACGCATCAGCGCAGGGTGGTTTTCAGCTACCTGCAGGATAAAGAAGCAATCACCGAACTTTTTGGAACTGTTGCAGAAAAAATCGGGGGACGTCCGGGTGGTTATACGCGAATCATCAAACTTGGTAAAAGAACCGGAGATGCAGCCGAAACTGCCATGATCGAACTGGTTGACTTCAACGAAATCTACGGTAAGGGCAAAGGTGAAGCCAAAGAAGCCGGAAAGAAAACCCGTCGTGCCGGCGGAAAGAAGAAATCTGGTGAAAAAGCGGAACCAGCTGTTGCTGCCAATGCTGAAAAACCTGAAGCAAAAGAAGAAAAAGCAGGAAAATAAATTGATACAAAGAGATAACATGCAAAGCATCCGTCAGCTGACGGATGCTTTTTTTATTGCGGTTCTTCCATTTAAAGATCTGCTAAAGGGCATTTGAATAAAGAATCGGATTTTTTTAAATATTTCGGACTTATAAAGAATTATTAAGAAACTATTCCCAAATCCTCAAATTTTCAAATTCACAAATCAGAATTTCTTTTCTTTGCAAAACTTTCCACTAACCATGCCCACAACATCTGTTCAGCGACCAGCCTTACTTGTACTTCAGGACGGATCCATTCATAAGGGTCAAGCTTTTGGTAAAACCGGGACCTGTTCCGGTGAGATCTGCTTTAATACAGGTATGACCGGTTACCAGGAAGTATTTACTGATCCCAGTTACTTTGGCCAGGTACTGATCATGAACAGTGTTCATATTGGAAACTATGGTGTTAAGGAAGGGGATACAGAATCTGACAGCGTAAAGATCCGTGGGCTGATCGGCCGGAACCTGGAAGAGCAGTTTTCCCGCATACAGGCAGGAGGGTCCCTTGATGATTATTTAAAAGCAAATCAGATCGTATGTATTGAAGGAGTGGATACCCGGGCACTGGTTACCCATGTTCGTAAGCATGGTGCTATGAATTGTATTATTTCATCCGAAATAATGGATGTGCATGAACTGAAAAAAATGCTGGCGAGAGTGCCTGAAATGGGCGGATTGGAACTGGCTTCCGCCGTTTCAACTGAAAGGGCTTATCAGGCAGGGGATCCGGGATCGGAAGTCAGAATTGCAGTATTGGACTATGGTGTTAAAAGAAACATCATTCAGTGTATGGTTGAAAGGGGTGCATTTGTACAGGTATTCCCGGCTAAAACAGACCTCAATACCCTGAAAGCATTCAAACCTTCCGGTTATTTCCTTTCCAATGGACCTGGCGATCCGGCGGCCATGGACTATGCCGTTGAAACCGTAAAAGATATTCTTAAAGAAGATAAACCCGTATTCGGCATCTGTCTGGGTCACCAGCTCCTGGCGCTTGCCAAAGGCATACCGACATTTAAAATGCATCATGGACACCGGGGCCTGAATCATCCGGTTAAAAATCTGATTTCAGGTAAATGCGAGATTACAACCCAAAATCACGGATTTGGGGTAGACCCGGATGCGGTAAGGAAAAACCCGGAAGTGGTCATAACACATGTTAATCTCAATGATGAATCCATTGAAGGTATCCGCCTGAAGAACCGCCCTGTTTTCTCCGTTCAGTATCACCCGGAATCCACGCCGGGCCCTCATGACAGCCGCTATCTTTTTGATGAATTTATTGAACTCATCAAAAAGCCCTCTTAGGCCTGCCAGCCTGAAGCCTGTGGCCGGAAATCAGTGTAAGAAGGGCGGGAAACAAGACTGGCAGCCATCAACTTTCGGGGCGGCTTTGAGATGGCAGAACTGACGGTCCTCCTTGGGAAAACCTGTTCAAAATTCTTAATTCCCCGATCAGTTTTATGCTTTAAGCTTTAGGCTTAAAAGAGTATTTTTGCAGCCTATTAAACCTCATCTTCGTGGCATTGATTAAGAGTATTTCAGGGATCCGGGGTACCATTGGCGGCAAACCCGGTGAGAACCTCACACCACTGGATATAGTCCGGTTTTCTGCGGCATTTGGAACCTGGATTAAAGAATTGAGTGGCTTATCCAAAAAAATAATCATTGGAAGGGATGGCCGCGTCAGCGGAGAGATGGTACGTAACCTGGTCGTGAGTACACTGACCGGAATGGGGATGGATGTACATGACCTGGGATTGTCCACTACCCCGACAGTGGAAATGGCGGTCCTAGGAGAAAAAGCAGCCGGGGGTATTATTATTACAGCCAGTCATAATGCAAAAGAATGGAATGCACTTAAACTTTTAAACAGTTCAGGTGAATTCATCAGTGCCGATGAAGGGTTGAGCATCCTGGAAAAAGCAGCTAAGGACGCGTTCGTATTTGCTTCGGTCGATAAACTGGGTACGTATACAGTAGACAACAGTTATATGCATAAGCATATACAGGCAATCCTGGACTATCCGCTGATCGATCTGCCTGCGATCCGGGCTAAGCATTTTAAAGTGGTGGTAGACGCCATCAATTCAACAGGTGCTTTATTCATTCCGCCTTTGCTTAAAGCGCTGGGAATCGAAAATATCAGGGTGCTGAACGAAGAGATAAATGGAAAATTCGCTCATAATCCCGAGCCGCTTCCTGAAAACCTGGCAGTACTCAGTGCAGAAGTGAAAAAATCCGGAGCTGATATGGGTATTGCTGTGGATCCGGATGTGGACAGGCTTTGTTTTGTTTGTGAAGACGGAACTATGTTTGGTGAGGAATTCACCCTGGTAGCCGTTGCCGACTATATACTCTCCCAAAAACCAGGGAACACGGTCAGTAATATGAGCAGCACCAAGGCGCTCAAAGAGATCACACTGAAACATGGCGGAAATTATTTCCCTTCTGCCGTTGGTGAAGTGAACGTCGTAAATAAGATGAAAGAAGTAAATGCCGTGATTGGAGGGGAAGGTAATGGCGGCATTATTGTACCGGATCTTCACTACGGAAGGGATGCTCTTATCGGCATTGGATTATTCCTGAGTGCGCTGGCCCGGCATAAGAACGGTATGCGTTCATTCAGGACAAAATATCCTGACTATTTCATTTCAAAAAATAAAATTGAACTTGAAAAAGGCGTTGATGTTAATAAGATATTCAACCAGATCAAAACAAAATACAAAAATCATCCTGCCAATACTGAAGATGGTTTGAAAATTGAATTTGACGAAGACTGGGTGCATCTTCGCACATCTAATACGGAACCCATAATCCGTATTTATGCAGAGAGTAATTTTGAAACGACTGCGAATAATATCGCCCGTCGCCTTATGAAAGATATCCAGGAGTTTATTTAAGCTCCGTAAAAATTTTTGTGCTGATGGAAAGAATTTATTTTGACAACGCGGCTACCACGCCACTGGATCCGGTAGTCCTCGAAACCATGATGCCCTACCTGACTGAAAAATTTGGAAATCCTTCTTCTATCTATTCCTACGGAAGAGAAAGCCGGATGGCCATTGAACAGGCAAGAAAAACGGTTGCGCAGATTCTTCATGCAAATCCCGCTGAAATCTTTTTTACCAGCGGCGGAACCGAAAGCAGTAATGCTGCTATCCGGGCCGCTGTCCAGGATCTGGGTTGCCGTCATATCATCAGTTCTCCGCTGGAACATCATGCCACCCTGCATACAGTTGCTTATTACCGGGACCGGGGGGAAGCAGAGCTTCATTTGCTGAATGTGCTTCCCAATGGTCATGTGGATCTCGATCAGCTGGAAAGAATGCTCGCTGAGCTCGGGGAAAAAACCCTGGTTTCGCTTATGCATGCCAATAATGAAACCGGCAACCTGCTCGACATTCAAAGAGTTGCTGATATATGTCAAAAGCACCAGGCCATCTTTCATTCCGACACAGTGCAGACCCTGGGTCATTATCCATTCGACCTGCATAATCTGAACATACATTTTATCACCGGGGCAGCACATAAATTTCATGGACCAAAGGGTGTCGGTATTTTATTTATCAACGAAAAAATAAAAGTTAAACCGAATATTCATGGGGGTGCCCAGGAGAGAAATATGCGCGCAGGTACAGAAAATGTTTATGGCATTGTTGGATTCGCCAAAGCACTGGAACTCGCAGCAAAACGGATGGAGGAGGAAAATAAATATATAAACGGGCTCAGGAAATATATGGCGGATGAACTGAAAAAAGCAATTCCATCGGTTACATTTAACGGGGATGCTTTTGGTAAAACCCTGTATACTATTTTAAGTGTCAGTTTTCCGAAATCAGAAAAGACAGAAATGTTATTGCTTAACCTGGACATCAATCATATCTGTGCGTCAGGTGGGAGTGCATGTACCAGCGGCGCCCAACAGGGTTCACATGTGATCCGTGCTATTTATCCCGGCTCGGACCGCGCAACCGTCCGGTTCTCATTCAGCCGTCAAAATACGAGGAACGAAGTGGACGAAGTAATCAACAGACTGAAAACACTTGTTTAGTAACGGGCATAAAAAAATCCAGTCACTACGCTGGATCTTTTTATGTGTGTTTTAGTAGAATCTTCGAAGGGATCAGATGGATCTTGGACCAAAAACGGGCTCTTCTTAAGCCGCTAAATTACGCCTATTCTGCCTTTGATATTCAAATCGTTTTCAAAACTTTTTCACAGTATCTGTTTTTATGGAATGTTAACATTTTGTTTTCAGAAAATGTTAATGACTTTGAATAATCACCAGTTGATTTTTAACATTCTGCCCTTTCGCAGTCAGCCTGGCAACATAAGTTCCGGTCGGCAGAACTCCTGATTTTGATACCTGTGCCATCTGGCGGTCACTAAGTGTTTCCCAATCGGTTTCACTGATTTTTTTTCCGGCAAGGTTGAAAAATTCAATTTTAACTCCACGCAGGTTTTTATTAGATTCAACAAAGACCATATTATTCTGAATCAGGGTCGGGTAGATCCGGGTGCCTTCTACGGTGCTGTTATTAATCTGCACAACCGGAGTCTGATTAATGTTTCCATTTTTACTGACCACCTTAACACGATAGTAGGAAGTTCCGATCAGCGGGTGTGCATCCTTATAGCTATACTGCAACTGGTAATCGTTGGTCGTAATTTTCATTTTTGATTCAACACTGTCGATGTCCTGGAAATTCAGTCCGTCGCCACTCCGCTGGATTTCAAAATAATCCACATCCGATTCCATCATAGTTATCCAGTTCAGCTCAACTTCCTGTTGATCAGTAAATACTCCTCTGAAGTTCATCAGGGTAATATTTCCGGTAAATTGATCTGCGAAGCTGAAAAGGCTTGTTAAGATCAGGGCGGTAATGAGTAATGATGTTTTCATAAAATTGATTACTACCTATACAGCCAAAGCCGATGCCATTCTCCTAATACGTTGTATATCAATTGTATATGACGTTTTTTGAAAGTCTGTTTTTTCCCATCCCGGGAAGGAATTACGAAAATGAGGCTGGTTTCAGGTAAAGTATTTTATTTTGATAAGGATTCAGTCAATTTAAGCGATTACCTGACCCATGCCAACTCCTGCTTCTTCAACCCAGAGAATTTATTCCATAGATTTTTTAAGAGGAGCTGTGATGCTTGTCATGGCACTTGACCATGTGCGTGATTACTTTCATTATCCGGCATGGACGGATAGTCCGACAAATCTGCTTACGACGACACCCATATTATTTTTTACACGCTGGATCACCCATTTTTGCGCACCCACGTTCCTGCTGCTTTCGGGTATTTCGGCCTATCTGATGGGTCAGAAAAAATCAAAAAGGGAACTTAGTTTATTTCTGATAAAACGGGGAATCTGGCTGGTCCTGGTGGAAATTATTTTGGTCTCGCTGGCCTGGACTTATGATCCTTTATATCATCTGCTGATCCTGCAGGTGATCTGGGCCACTGGAATCAGTATGGTCATACTCGGACTATTCATTTGGCTTCCTGATAACGTCATCCTGATAATAGGACTTCTGATCATATGCCTGCACAATGGACTTGATTATGCCGAAGCAGATCGTAAAGGCCAGGTTGGTATTCTCTGGGATCTCATACATCACGGAAATTTTACTTCCATCAGACTTGGACCGAATCGAATAGCCCTGATTGTGTACGCATTTCTGCCCTGGACAGGTATTATGCTGACAGGCTACGGACTGGGAAAAATATTTACATCCCGTTTTCCGGCCGGTCGGAGAAGGTTCATTTTATACCTGACGGGTTCTTTTTCTTTAGTACTCTTTATCGCATTACGCTCCATTAATCAATATGGGGATGCATCGCACTGGTACCATATACGTAATCATATCTATACCCTGCTATCGTTTCTGAATGTGACCAAATATCCGCCTTCCCTGGATTTTATTTCCCTGACGGTCGGGGCGGCGTTGATGCTGCTGGGACTGTTCGACCGAATATCGAAAAATGCATTCTCCATTGTGCGCGTATTCGGACGGGTGCCCTTTTTCTATTATGTAATTCATATCTATCTTATTCATGCCCTGACTGTTATTTTTTTCTATGCCGAAGGGTTCCGGGTTAAGGATATAAAACCTCAGCGTAGTCCGTTTTTATTCCGTCCCGACCAGTTCGGATATGGGCTGCCCATTGTTTACCTGATTTGGATCGTCGTAATCATAATACTTTATCCAATATGCCACAGGTACGATCAGTATAAGAGCACACATAAAAAATGGTGGCTGAGTTATTTGTAACCTATTGCAGAAGCCCTTTGATTTCATTCAGTTTCAGCAGGGCTTCCACAGGTGTAAGCCGGTTGATATCCATCTCAGCCAGCATTTTGCGGATTTGTTCAAAAGTTTGTGTGTGTGCATCAAAAATAGATAACTGCAGTTGTGGCGCAGAGATTTTTTTTATTCCTTCTTTAAGACTTGTTGTTTCCACACCCCGGCTTTCCTCCAGTTGTTTCAGGATCTGGTTGGCGCGGTCGATCAGCGATGCAGGCATGCCGGCCATTTTAGCAACATGAATTCCGAAACTATGCGTGGAACCACCCTGTGCAAGTTTGCGGAGGAAGATAATTTTATTTCCCAATTCCCGGCTCGTGATATGGTAGTTTCTTACTCCGGGGAATTTGTTTTCCAGTTCATTCAGTTCATGATAATGTGTTGCGAATAAGGTCTTGGGTTTACATGGTGACTGGTGCAGAAATTCTGCGATGCTCCATGCGATCGATATGCCATCATAGGTTGAAGTTCCCCTTCCGATTTCATCCAGGATGATCAGGCTTTGGGATGTAATATTATTCAGTATGCTGGCTGTTTCATTCATTTCCACAAGAAAAGTGGATTCACCTCCGCTGACATTGTCAGATGCACCGACACGTGTAAAGATTTTATCCGTGAGCGGGATTTTCGCCTGCGATGCGGGAACAAAACTGCCCATATGACTCATGAGGGTAATCAGGGCCGTCTGGCGCAACAGGGCTGATTTACCACTCATATTCGGACCCGTAAGGATGATGATCTGCTGACCTGCGGGATCCAATACCAGGTCATTGGAAATATATTCTTCACCCGGTTGCAGATTCTTTTCAATTACCGGATGGCGGCTTTCTGTTAATTCAAGAATGGCTTCTTCGTATACCACCGGCTTTTTATAGTTAAACCGAAGGGCATTACTGGCGAAACAAAGCAGGCAGTCCAGACTGGCAAGCACTGAACAGTTAACCTGGATGGGAGCAATATAATCTCTCAGTGAAAGCATGAGTTTATCATAAATTCCATCCTCTATCAACTGAATTTTTTCTTCGGCCCCCGTAATCTTTTCTTCGTACTCTTTTAATTCCGGTGTAATATATCTTTCCGCATTGGCCAGGGTCTGCTTTCGGATCCAGGTTTCGGGTACTTTATGTTTATGCGAATTTGTTACTTCCAGGTAGTACCCAAATACATTATTAAAACTGATTTTCAAAGATGAGATGCCGGTGAGAAGGGACTCCTTCTGTTGCAATTCGGCCAGGTACTGTTTACCGTTAGAAGCGATATTCCGGAGCATGTCCAGTTCGGCATCGACGCCGGAACGGATTAAATTTCCTTTCGAAGCAAGGGCCGGTGGATTATCAACTATTTCGGACAGGATCTGGTCCGCAATCATCAGGCATGGATTCAGCAGTGTGCTGAGCTTTTGTAAATAGGGTTCCTGCACATTGGTGAGCATTTGCAGGATCTGAAAAATTTCCCGGAGCCCACGGCCGAGTTGCAATAACTCCCGGGGGCTTATTTTTTTTGAAGGTATACGGGAGAGCATTCTTTCCATATCACCACAAACTTTTATATGATGGGTCAGCTGGCTGCGCATTTCCGGCTCACGGATAAAAAAATCCACCAGGTCGAGTCTTTCGCGGATAGGAGCCAGATCTTTTAAAGGCATGAGCATCCATCGCTTCATAAGACGTGCACCCATTGGTGAAACGGTATTGTCCAGTGTCTGTAATAAGGAAAAACGTTGTTCACCACCGGGCAGAAGTTCGAGGTTGCGGACGGTAAACTGATCCATCCACAGATAGTTTTCCCTGTCCAGCCTTTGGATATTCGTAATATGCTGAAGGTTCGGATGTTCGGTATCTTTCAGATAATGAATGATCGCACCTGCGGCGATCACTCCATGGGTCATAGATTCAATCCCAAAACCTTTCAGGGAGTGGGTCTCAAAATGTCGGAGCAGGTTTTCCCGCGCATAAGTTTCGTCAAATACCCAGCTTTCCAGTGAATAGGTATAGAAACTATCCCCGTAAGATTCTTTGAAAGCTTTCTGATAGTTGCGTGGAAATATAACTTCCGCCGGTTTCAGTGTTTGCAGCAGCTGGTCAATATAATCCGATGGACCTTCTGTTGTAAAAAATTCTCCCGTGGAAATATCCAGGAAGGCAATACCCTGAGCGGATATTCCAAAATGGATCGCAGCCAGGAAATTATTGCTCCGGTGTTCCAGGAGTTTATCCTGTGTTGCAGTACCGGGAGTTACCATTTCAGTAACCCCCCTTTTTACAATCCCTTTCGCAAGCTTTGGATCTTCCAGCTGATCGCAGATGGCTACCCTGAAACCTCCTCTAACCAGTTTATGCAGGTAAGTATCCAGCGCATGATGCGGAAAACCGGCCAGTTCACTGGAAGCGGCAGATCCATTATTCCTTTTTGTCAGTGTGATCCCCAGGATCCGGGATGCATGAATAGCGTCTTCACCAAAAGTTTCATAGAAATCCCCCACCCGGAATAACAGGATTGCATCCGGATATTTTTGTTTAATCGCCCGGTGTTGCTGCATCAGGGGGGTGTCTGCTGAAATTTTCGACATGCGGAGGTTCCGGAAAAGGGCAAACCGTGCCTTTACCCGCCGGATGCGGCAAATGTAAGGAAGCGATCTCCAAAAATTACAGGGTTTTCCCCGTTGTGAACAAATTAAAAAAGCTTAGGGAATCCGCATAATTTTAGCCCTGAGGACAGGTGGAATTGTGGTATGAACAACATGCAGGACAAAACTTGATCCCTGATTCATAATCCGTCTTTGCCACTGACTCATAACCCATAACATCTTTTCTCCGTCATATCTTTGCATCATGCGAAAACTTCGGATGGACGAACTTCCACGCAAGAACAAAACTGAGTTTCGTGTGGCCGAGAAACTGCCGGTTATCCTGTTGCTGGAAAATATCCGGAGTATGCATAATGTGGGTAGCGTTTTCAGAACGGCAGATGCTTTTCTGGCCGAAGCCATTTATCTATGCGGTTTTACACCCAGGCCTCCTCACCGTGATATTCATAAAACAGCTTTGGGAGCGACAGAAACCGTGGAATGGAAATATTTTGAAAAAGCACCCGAAGCGGTGAAAATGTTGAAGTCAGAAGGCTATCAGATTACAGGTGTGGAACAGGTGGCAGGGAGTATACCCCTTCAGAATTTTACATTGGACAGCGGCGTTAAATTGGTATTGATTTTCGGAAATGAAGTAGAAGGTGTTAGTGAGGAAGTTTTGCGATACTGTGATTCCTGTATTGAAATACCTCAGTTCGGGATGAAACATTCGCTCAATGTTTCCGTAGCTGCCGGCATGGTTTTATGGGAACTTGCCAGACCGGTTAAATAATATTTCATCGTTTAAATTCAAATATGTCTCCTTTCAGAAATTACCTGAGCCTCGTGAAATTTTCACATACTTTATTTGCATTACCCTTTGCGATGATCGGATTTTTTCTGGGCATCTTCGGGACTAAAGTTTTTCATGAATCGAATTTACCGGCAACATCTCTTCTGCTGGTGCGGTTTTTCCTGGTCCTGATCTGCATGGTAACCGCCCGTTCAGCAGCAATGGCATTTAACCGGTGGCTCGACAGACATTTCGATGCAAAAAATCCAAGAACAGCTATCCGGGAGATTCCGCTTGGTATTATTGCCCCCAACAGTGCCCTGCGGTTTGTGATTATTTGCTGTGCGCTGTTTATGGTCAGCACCTGGTTTATTAACCCGCTCTGTTTTTACCTGTCACCCGTTGCCCTTTTCGTTATTTTATTTTATAGCTATACCAAAAGATTTACATCACTTTGTCACATCGTACTGGGAATAGGCTTATCACTTGCTCCTATCGGGGCCTTCCTGGCTGTGACCGGGCGTTTTGAATTGCTGCCACTCTTATTTTCCGGCGCAGTTATCTGCTGGGTGAGCGGCTTTGATATAATCTATGCGATGCAGGATGAGGAGTTTGACAAATCGGAAAACCTCCATTCCATCCCGACGGCCGTTGGAAAAATTGCATCACTCCGGATTTCCGGATTTTTACATCTGCTGAGCGTTTTGTTTGTCGTCGCCGCTGGTTTTTTCGGGGGTTTCGGGCCCTGGTACTGGACAGGCGTAATATTATTTACTGGCATGCTGGTTTATCAGCATACAATTATAAAACCAACCGATCTCAGCCGTGTGAATCTGGCCTTTATGACAGCTAACGGGATAGCCAGTGTGGTTTTTGCAGTTTTTGTAATTGCAGACATGTTTATTACCCATCATCATTAACCGGTATGGCAAGGATTTTGGCGATTGACTATGGACTGAAAAGAACCGGAATCGCGGTAACTGATCCGTTGCAGATTATTGCGTCGGCTTTAACTTCCATTGAATCAGCCAGGATTTTTACTTTTCTCCAGGAATATCTTGCAAAAGAAAAAGTTGAACTGATCCTGATCGGTGATCCCCGGAACCTGGATGACAGTCCGACGGATCTCACCGCGGATGTACAGCGTATTATCGGTATTATGCAGCGAAAATTTCCCTCCATTCCCATCAAAACGATAGACGAACGATATAGTTCTGTTATGGCTTCCCGCGCGATGGTTGACATGGGAATGAAAAAAAGCCGCCGCCGTGAAAAAGGACAGGTGGACCAGACGGCTGCTACCATGATGCTGCAGGAATGGTTGTCAAAGCTCTAAGACCTTAAAAAGAATTTCTCCTACACTATTTGAAAATGCAGCACAGCCTGCGAGGTAAAAGGAATGCACAACAGGCCCGGGATTGTTTTGTAAATGAATTGGGCTACGCACAGCAATCTCCGAAAAGTATTGAGTTTCGGGTATTAAGCTTTTCGCTTAAAAATGTAATTTTGCAGTATGATATTACCGATCGTTGCGTATGGCGCGCATGTTCTGAGAACTAAAGGAAAAGAAATAACCCAGGATTATCCAGGCCTCGACAAACTGATTGAAGATATGTGGGAGACCATGTACGAAAGCAGCGGGGTAGGCCTGGCAGCACCACAGGTTAATAAACCCATTCGTTTATTTGTGATTGACAGCACCCAGATATTTTCTAACCTGGAAGATGACGAGAAAGGTAAATATCCGGACGGACCGGGATTAAAAGAAGTTTTTATCAATGCAAAAATCGTTAAACTGAACGGCGAACCCTGGTCATATGCTGAAGGATGTCTTAGTATTCCCAAGATTAGAGAAGAAATCCTGCGCAATGAGGAAGTGGAACTTGAATACGACGATCAGCAGTTTCAACATCAGATCAAAACATTTAACGGTCTGACTGCCCGGGTGATCCTGCATGAGTATGATCATATTGAAGGGAAATTATTCATTGACTACCTCAAACCCCTGAAAAGAAAACTACTGAAAGGAAAACTCGATGATATATCCAAAGGGAAAATCAGTGTTGATTATAAAATGAGTTTTTCCGGCTGAAATCCTGAGGCCTGAAACCTTCAAACGGAAGTTCATTCCAGTACTTTACGGCTTCAGCCTTGAAATATAACCGCGCCATTTTTCAAGTACATTTCCCATATCGTCCGGAATTTCACTGTCAAATAACATTTCCTTCTTTGTTTCAGGATGTATAAATCCGATGGTTTTAGCATGAAGAGCCTGGCGCTGACAAATTGAAAAACAATTTTCGACAAACTGTTTATATTTACTGAAAATTGTTCCTTTCAGTATTTTATCCCCTCCATAAGTCTCATCATTAAACAGGGGATGCCCGATATATTTCATGTGGACTCTTATCTGATGAGTCCGGCCTGTCTCCAAAACGCACCTGACGAGGGTTACGTAACCAAACCGCTCCAGCACTTCGTAATGTGTGATGGCTTCTTTCCCGTGCTCTCCATCAGGATAAGCTTCAAATAATTTCCTGAAACGCTGGTGCCGGCCTATATGCGCTACAATGGTTCCCTTGTCTTCTGTTAAATCGCCCCAGACCAGGGCCAGGTACTGACGTTTAACGGTATGATCAAAAAATTGCTTTGCAAGGCTGGCTACTGCGCGACTGGTTTTAGCCAGCACCAGAAGTCCGCTTGTATTTTTATCGATCCGGTGCACCAGCCCGAAACGGGGAAGCGTTTCTTCAGTGATCGATTTGTTTTTTTCCTGTAAATAGTAAGCGACTCCGTTGATCAGCGTTCCGCTGTAATTTCCGGATGCAGGATGAACTACAAGACCGGGTGGTTTATTAATGACCAAAACCTCATCATCCTCATAAAAGATGGATAGCGGCATTTTCTCCGGGATGATTTCTTCCCCCATCACCTGCCGGTCAGAAAAGCATGCAATGTTGTCTCCCGGTCTGATTTTATAATTAGCTGTTGTCTGTCTGCTATTCACAAGGACCCTTCCACCTTCAATGGCCTGCTGTACTTTATTCCGGGAAATATTTTCGATTCGCGCGGTCAGAAATTTATCAAGGCGCATGGGATCCTGGCCTTTGTCAACGACCAGGTTCATATGTTCATACAAAAGTTCCGAAAATCAATACCAATTTAACGCCGCTGTCCAATGTAAAATTCTGAAGGGGTATACTCCCTGCCACCTGTTCCACACCTGTAATC
>JGI24806J26614_1000115_pt1 | contig 17157 bp, 13 predicted proteins | sample Kansoi200umMDA_FD_26614 | JGI IMG/M metagenome (IMG submission 26614)
TTGTATTACCAGCNAGNCCAGCATTTGGACGTGGGGTATCTTGAAAATCCGCCCCTCCTCGCATACCTGGGAACGATCTCTTCATGGCTGGGTGGTTCTGAATTTTGGATCAAATTCTGGCCCTCGTTGCTGGGAGCGTGCACTGTTGTCGTTACCTGCCTGGTGGCAGCGGAGTTTGGAGGAAGGTTCTTTGCGCAGCTAATCGCTGGCTTAGGGATACTTACGGGAGCTTATCTGCGAATGCATTCATTGTTCCAACCAAACGTACTGGATATCTTTTTTTGGACACTTGCCATTTACTTTTTTGTTCGCTTTATAAAAACCAATGAAACAAGATTTCTTTATGGATTTGTCTTTAGCCTGGCGTTGGGGTGGTGGGGCAAATATTCTGTCGTTTTTTTGATTGCAGCCATTTTCATCGCTTTGCTATTGTCAAAGCATCGTCCTATTTTCCTTCGGAGGCGAAGTTATTTAGCCATCGTTATAGGATTGGTGCTCATTCTGCCAAATGTATGGTGGCAGTATAATCATAAGTGGCCATTAATCCATCATATGCAAGAATTGCGGGAAACGCAGCTGCAATTTCTCAACCCTTTCGATTTTATCAAGGATCAGTTACTTTATTTATTACCGGCTGTATTTGTGTGGATCGCGGGGCTGATCTGGCTATTTAGAAAAAGGGAATGGAGGTTTCTGGGGTGGACTTATTTTTTTGTAATTGCATTACTGATGGTTGGCCGGGGGAAGAGTTATTATTCCATGGGCATTTATCCAATGTTGTTGGCGGCTGGTGGTGTAAGTTTGGAACGTTGGACGGAAACGAGAAGATGGTTGCGGCCGACTTTAATAATTCTGATTGTCGCATTAACTGTTCCATTTGTTCCTCTCTTATTGCCGGTCTGGAAGCCTGAAAAGCTGGCTGCTTTTTACCAGGAAAATAAAATTGAAAAAACGGGTATGCTGAAATGGGAAGATCAGCAGAATCACTCCTTACCCCAGGATTTTGCCGATATGCTTGGGTGGAAGGAGTTGACGCAAAAAACCGAAGCATTTTTTATGTCGCTGCCCGATTCGGCAAAGACAAACACATTCGTTAATCCTGACAATTATGGAGAGGCCGGAGCTTTCAAGTTTTATGGCAAGGATGACTCATTTAAAAGGAAAACTATTACCGGTAACGGTTCATTCATCCTTTGGTTGCCAGATAGCCTTTCTTTTAAGAACGTCATATTCACCGGCAGTGAAATGCCTGACTGGGGATTTTTTAGGCATTTTGAAAAAACAACAGCCATCGATTCCGTTACAAATGCCTTATCAAGACAATACGGCGAAAAGATCTTTTATTTTCAGAATATTGATAGCACGGGGATAAAATTGGTTACTGAAAGAATACAACATTTGAAACAGGAGTTTAATCGATGATCTTATCTATTACTGTATTTTCGTCTCAGAAAATTTTTGCATGGACCGACCTATCAGAGTGCTGGTTGCTAAAGTTGGCCTGGACGGGCATGACCGTGGAGCAAAGGTGATTGCTACAGCCCTGCGTGACGCCGGGATGGAAGTGATCTATACCGGCCTCAGGCAAACTGCCGATATGGTGGTGAATGCTGCCTTGCAGGAAGATGTGGACGCCATTGGAATCAGCATTTTGAGCGGCGCGCACATGACTGTATTTCCAAAGGTTTTGCAATTGATGAAAGAAAAGGGGATGGATGATGTATTGCTAACGGGAGGCGGGATCATACCCGACGCTGACATGAAACAATTGCAGTCAATAGGCGTTGGTAAATTATTTGCGCCGGGAGCACCTACCGCTGACATTGCCCATTACATAAAAGAATGGGTCAAAGAAAACAAGGATTTTTAACGATCAAACCATTTTTTAAAAGCGGGAGCTTTCTCCCTGCTAATATCCAATTCCATTTTCAATGGCGGTCTTAATGTGAGCACTAACTTTTGATTTTCCTGTGGTTTAATGCTTTGTATGGTGTCTATATGAATAATGGCCTGCCTGTTGGCCCGGTAAAATATTTTAGGATCCAACAACTCTTCCACTTCATCCAGTGTCGTAAAATCAAGGATATGCTTTTCACCAGTGAATGTTACGAGATAGTTCAGATTCTCGCGGTAAAAGCATGCAATATCCCTGGTATAGATGGGAATCCATTGGTGTTTTACCTTCACAATGAATTTCTCTTTGTAGTTGTTAAGCGCCAGTTTGGGATTAGCAACAGCCTGGAGTAATTGCTGTAGGTCCTTTGGGTATTGGGATTTACTGTCTACAATTACCCTGCATTTATCTATCGCTTTTTTCAGATCGTCTTTATCAATTGGTTTCAATAAATAGTCCACTCCGTTGACTTTAAATGCCCGGATGGCATATTCGTCGTAGGCGGTAGTGAAAATCACCGGGCATTTCAAATCATAACGCTCAAATATTTCAAAACTCACGCCGTCGCAAAGCTGAATGTCGGCAAATAACAAGTCGGGTTCCGCATTTTCTAAAAACCATTTATAGCTGGTTTTTAAGCTCGGCAAAACACCCGTAACCTTAACATCGGGCGCTACCTCAGAAATTTTATGCTGCAATTCCTTAGCGATCAGGTTTTCATCTTCGATGATTACTGCGTTCATATCAATGGAATTTTAACGGTAAAAAAAAGTGCATCTTCTTCAATGATCATGGGCCGTTGATCCAGATAATGGTACAGGGATTTCATATTGGCTAAACCCTGTCTATTACTTGATTGTACAGAATTCTTTTTTTGAAGATTGTTGCGAACGATGAGGTATCCGTCTTCGGCAAAAATGTCAATGTTAAGAGGACGATCTCCATCAATCACATTATGTTTTATGGCATTCTCCATCAAATTTTGCAATGTCACTGGTACGATTTTCCGGGAGTAATTTTCTTCATTGACATCGATGGTAACATTCAGGCCGTTTTGAAATCTTGTCTGCTGCAATTGTGTATACACCTGGACAAGCTTGATGTCTTCCACTAAGGGCACTAATTCGCTGTCCCTGCTTGTGAGGATATAGCGATAAATTTTCGACATCTGGTCAAGAAATCTTTTCGCGAGATTTTGATCTTGCTGGATGAGACTGCTCAATGAAGTGAGCGAATTAAACAGGAAATGCGGGTTCAGTTGTTGCTTTAAGCTTTCGTATTGAACCAGCGCTTTCTCTTTTTCCAGTATCTGTGCCTTATTCTGCAAAGAGTAAATTCTTTCCTTATGTTCAATTCGTTTTTTATAAATCCAAAAAAACAAGCTAGCTGCCGCAAAAAGAACAAGGACCCAAAACCATAGCGTTTTATAAAACACCGTGCCGACTGATACCTTTAAAGATTTTTCCGGCACATGCCAATTGTTTGGATCAGCGGTTGCCTTGTAGTGAAAAATGTAATCCCCTCCCGGTACGTTGGTATAATTGACCGTTCGCTCTTTTGTGTAGTTCCAATTTTTGTCAAAGGGTTCGAGTTTATAAGCATACCACGTCTGACGTGGATTGGCATAGTTCAGGGCAGACAGCTCAAAAGAAAAAAAGTTTTCGTTATACCTGAAATTTAAATTTTTTAGGTCTTCATAATTGCTGTTGCAATGGTATTCCACGTTATGGACCCTCACGGCAGATAGGTACAATTCCGGTGGTCTTATATTCTCGGTGTATTTATTTGGGTCAAAGATTACAAAACCTTTTAACGAAGGAAAAATAAAACGACCATCTTTTATTGTGTAGGCCTGCTGGTCATTGAACTCCATGGTGGGAAGCCCATCTTCAGTATCAAAATTCTTGAAGTGCTGGCGACTGCTGTCAAGCATTAACAAGCCGGCTGTGCTACCGATCCACAAGCGGTTTTTTTCATCCACTGAGAGGCAGGAGGTTTTAATGGAGGGTAGTCCATTCTTACTTGTGTACTGTGTGAACTTGTGTTCATCAGGATCGTAGGATATCAAACCAACGTTGAAACTTGCCCAAATCACTCCCTTTTTATCCTCTGCCAGCGATGTGACGGTGTTATCCAGCAGCGTAGTGTCGTTGGTTTTTGTTCTTCTCCAGTGGCTGACAGTGTTTTTTTGAGGATCATACATTACTAGACCGGAGCCGTTCATGCCAAACCACAAACGGTGCTTGCTATCTTCAAAAATGCACCTGACCCCGCCCTTGTGCTGGGACAAAGCCGGATGATAGGCTGCACTATGAATTTTCTTTGCGACGGTGTCGTAATAATAAAAACTTCCCCTGTTACCAAACCAAATTGTTTTTTTACTGTCTTTGAAGATGCACCAATAAAAGCTTAAAGGCAACGAGTCTTTTTCATCAAAAAAGTCCATTTTATTTGTGGACCTGGTGTAGCGATTTACGCCATTTGCTGTTCCAATCCAGACGTCACCGTTATCATCAGCCAATAAAGAGCGAATGGAATTATAATGTATCTCTTTGGATTTGTTTTTTACGTTTTTCCAAATCCTGAATGAACTATCATCTTCTCTTTGCCGCGTCAGGGCGCCTCCCCATCCAAACCAAAGATTGCCGTCTTTATCTTCTGTTACTGCGCGTCCCCAAAGTGAGGGTAATAAAGACTCCTGTTGAGTGAGAGGAGCAATAATCTTTAGAAAGTTTCTATCGGGGTGGAAATAGTCTACCCCATATCCTTCACTACCAAGCCAAATAAACCCCTGTTTGTCCTGGAATATTATTCCATATTGGTTTGAGCTGGCCGTGGAAGGTTGTACCGGGTCGTTTAAATACTGAATAAACTGATTGGTTTTTTCATCAACCAGGATCAATCCCTTGAATGTTGTTGCAATCCAAAGTCTTCTTTTACTATCTATGAAGAAATTGGAAATAGAATTATCCAAAAGATTCTGAGGGGTGTAGTAGAAATCACTAAACACCTTATAGTTGCTAAATGAAGAATCGCATTTAAGCAACAACTCACCGATGAAGCCGTAGCTCGCCCAAATATTTCCTTTTCCGTCGACAGCAATTCTATTTATGCTTTTGTCTTTTACTGGTTTCAAATTGACTAGTCTGCCTTTTTCTGTTCTAATGTCAAATACGACAAGGCCGGAATCAGTGGCCATGTACAGTGATTGTTTGTTGAGAAAGAGATCGTTTATTCTAATGCCCAGCAATAGACCTTGCAAGGGGTCTTTTTTATAAAATGAGATTTTTTTTGAGGAGGGAGTAAACCTGGCAAGTCCCTGGTCAGTAGCCAGATAAATTACATCTTTTGCATATTCAATCATTTTTAAGACAGTAAAATTGACCGGGGCAAGAATTTGATGAAACTGTGAATTTGTATAGTCAAACTGGTACAGTCCGCTATTCGTTCCAATCCATAAATTACCTGCTGCGTCACCAAGCAGCGAGCGAGTTATGCCAGGGGGTAAACTTAGCGAATCACCCGCGACGTTCTGATACTGTTTGACGGTGTAGCCATTGTACCTGTTGAGTCCACTCAAGGTGGCAATCCATATATAGCCATACTTATCCTGGCCAATTGCGCGGACAACACCATCGCTGAGGCCATTTGAAGTGGTAACGTGGTGAAAATGAAAGGATGGTAGTTGCGCAATGCATGAAAAGGTTAGATTTAAACTCAAAAAAAGCAAAACTATTTTCACTCCGTTTCTCATTGTTGTCAAATTACCGACAAAACCGCTTGGGGCAAAATCAATCCATCCAAATGAGCGTGATTACAAATAAGGCGGTGGAAAATCTAAATGAGCCGTCGCAGAGGTACCTGTTCTATAGGTTTAATATGATCTTTTCCACCAGAACGCATGAAAAATATAGTTCCACCAGCGGGATTGACTTTTATTTTTCATTGTGATTTTCTGGGGTTTGATCTCCGCCCCCAATTGAAGAACCCTTCCCAGGTCATCTGCATTACGCCAGGTTTCCTGAATTGTTCCATTCACGATGTGGTGTATGAAAGTGGCGGTAAAAGTTTGAGGACGTCCATGGCTTGGTACGCCCAAAAAACTTTGTTGCAAACAGTGATTTGTTGCCCTTACCACTACTTTATTTTCCTCGGCAATTACATCATTAACTATCCATTGCTGTTTAATCTCTCCAAAACTTTCAAATAATTTGCGAATTCCTTCATGTCCAGGAGGAAGCTCTGCTTTCCCTAAGCCAATATGCATTTTCCAGGAAGGGGACACCACTTGGCAAACTTCTTCCACGGTGCCCTCACTTACAAGTTCCAAAAATCTTTTCGCGATTGATTTGTTGTTCTCTGCGCTAATTGTTGGATTCATGATTCAATAGTTTCTCCTTACTGTTTTTATAATGAGAGTTATTAAAGCTCTCAAAGCAATCGTAATTTCTTTGCCTGAATATTTTGCCATCTTTAAATTCAAAAAACTGGGTAAAATAAGCTTGGATCGGTATCCCAGCCGGTGCTGATCCAATTTCGATCGCCGACGTCGCTTTCCATATTACCTCAAGAATCACCGTGTTGTTACATACATAGGAGTTTATCATTTCATAATGCTCTTCACGCAACACCTGCCGACCCTGGTCGGCTGCTTTCTCTAAATCCTGAAGTGTTCTGATTTTAATATTTTTTGTAAATGAATTAGGATATTCAATTTGTACGACATCAGGATGATAGAATTTCGAAATCTCATCAAAACTCTTTCTGTTCTCCACAGCCCTGATGAAATCTATCGCAATTTGTAAAATGTCCGGTGTTTCCTGTTGGTTGTTCATGAAATTGTCAATTTAGAATTCATTGAAATGCGATCCCAATTCTCCTTTGCTTCAATTTATCGGATATTTCATTAAGAATGTCCGGGTCATCGATAGTGGAAGGGACAATGTAGCTAACACCGTCGGCAATGTTTCGTATGGTTTTACGTAAAATTTTTCCGGATCGGGTCTTCGGAAGTCTTTTTACAATCACTGCATTTTTAAAAAATGCAAGAGCTCCGATTTTTTCCCTGATAAAATCAACAAGCTCTATTTCAAGCTTTCCCTCCTCAACGCTTGCCCCATCTTTTAATAGAACCAAAGCAATCGGCCGCTGTCCGCGCAGCTCATCGGCAATGCCTACGACGGCACATTCGGCAATAGCTTTGTGGCTGGCAACTAATTCTTCCATTTCCCCGGTGCTTAGCCTATGTCCGGATACATTTATTACATCGTCAACCCGTCCCATGATATAGAAATATCCATCATCGTCACGATATCCGCCATCGCCAGTTAAATAATAACCCGGAAAGCGTTCAAGATATCCTTTGATGAATCTTTCATCGTTTTTCCAAAGAGTAGGTAAACAACCGGGTGGCAACGGCAACTTGATCACTACAAGCCCTTCTTCATTGGCACCAAGCTGCTTACCTTCTTCGGAAAAAATTTGTATATCAAATCCACAAACTGGCAAGCCGGCAGAACCTGCTTTTGGAGCCAACTGTTCCACCCCTGTCATCAGTCCAAGCATTGGCCAGCCGCTTTCTGTTTGCCACCAATGATCAATCACTGGGCGTTCTAAGAGTTCTTTTATCCAGTGCCAGGTGGGAGGATCGCACCGCTCACCTGCAAGAAATAGGGTATCAAAATTTTTGAGGTCGTATTTCTTCAAAAACTTTCCATCGGGATCTTCTTTTTTTATTGCACGTATCGCAGTGGGAGCGGTAAATAAAGCTTTTACTTTATGTTGCTCTATTACTCTCCAAAATGTTCCTGCGTCTGGTGTTCTCACGGGCTTGCCTTCGTACATAATCGTCGTGCAGCCGTGAATAAGTGGAGCATAGATCATATAAGAATGACCCACGGCCCAGCCAATGTCGCTGGCTGACCAGAAAACCTCACCCGGCCTCATGTTGTAGAAGTACTTCATGCTGAATTCAAGGGCTGTGGCATGGCCTCCATTGTCTCTTATGATTCCTTTTGGTTTGCCTGTTGTACCTGACGTATAAAGTATGTATAAAGGATCAGTTGAGCGGAGTGACACACAGTCGGCAACAACACCATCCTTCATTAGATCGGTAAAGTCGAGTTCATCGACGCCGTTTAATTGGTTGTAATCTTTTTCGCGTTGAAAATAAATTTTGAAGAGGGGCTTATGTTTTGCTTCATTTATCGCCTGGTCTACGAGTGGCTTGTACGGAATTATCTTGTCGAACTCTTTACCGTAGGATGCGGAGATGATGACCTTCGGCAGCGCATCGTCAATCCGCATGCTTAATTCATGCGGGGCAAAGCCACCAAACACCACGGAATGAATTGCCCCAATTCTCGCACAAGCCAGCATTGCAATCGCCGCCTCCGGCACTACGGGCATATAAATCACTACGGTGTCTCCCTTGTGAACGCCCAAACTTTGTAAACCGCCTGCAAATTTTTCTACTGCACTCTTCAGCGCGGAATAGGAATACTCCTTTATAGTGCCTGTTACAGGTGAATCGTAGATCAAGGCAGTTTGTTCACCTCGTCCCTGTTCGATATGGTAGTCGAGGCATAAATAAGAGGTATTGATTTCACCATCGACAAACCATTGGTAGAATCCTTTGTTGTTTTTGCTTAGAACAACAGAGGGTTTGCGGAACCAGCTCAATAGTTGAGACTGCCGCTCCCAGAACTTCTCCATTTCCTTAATGCTGGTTTCATATAATTCTTTGTAATTCATATTCTGCTCACTTTTGTTATACAGCAAGAGCTTCCAGACATAAAGGTCGTCAGCAAAGAGGCTGCTTGTCAAATCTTTTTTGCTGCCGCTTCTTGTGGTGGCATGGCCTAAAAGTTCCGCAGAATTGTTCACCTGAATATTTTTTTGTAATACTGATTTTCCTCGACCAGATATATAGCAACACTTCTCTAATCTTTAGACAGACCTTTGTGGATGCGAGCTTACGCTGATCATAGCGTTCGATAGTATGGAATAGCATTTTGTCCATGCCTCTGCCACTTCTTTTGTCCAGTCACTGCCGAGACCCTGCTCCAGTGTCCATAATAATGCTTTGCCTACTATTTTATAATGCTCCGGCTTAACGCCATAGCCTACATGTCTCTGACCTAATGCAGCAAGATCATCTGTCAGCTCATTTAGTCTTTCCAATCTTGCTACCACCGTGCTGATCATATTCATCAGTTTTTTATATTGGTCATCCATGGTAACCGGGAATAATCTTCTTAATTCCGGTTGCATGAGAAAAAGCTTACTGTAAAACACATCTCCGACCAATTTGGGTTCAATGCATCGAAACACCTTCCAGGTTTTTTGTACCAGCGCTATTTGAGCCTCTGTCATTCTTGTTTTCTCTTGTGCCCTCAAAGGTGGGTCATTGCACTACTGTTCAGAAATTAAATCACGTGAGACGTAGTAAAATTTGAGGGAGATGACTGTTTATAAAAACGAAAGCCCGTCATTACAACAGGCTTTTCATTTCCATCAAACCACCATTTATGCTGCGTTCTGCTCTGTGTACCCCGCCGCGTGGATCATAGCATTCGTCAAAGTAAAATAACAAGTCGTCCATGCCTCTTCTAGTTCTTCGTTCCACCTCTCTCCAAAAACTCTCTCCAATGACCAAAGAAAGATCTCGCCACCTAAAGCATAATGTGCGGGTTTTACCCCGTATTGCACGTGTTGACGCGCCAATTTTGCCACTTCATCAATTATATCAGGAAGCCTGTCCAGCTTATTGATAATGTATGAAAGCATCACTATTAGTTTATTGGATTGTTGCGAAACGGTGACACCAAACAAAGGCTTTGTTTCTGGAGCAAGTTCAAATAAACGATTGTAGAAAAGTTCACCAACAAGTAAAGCATTGGGAGCTGCCGCTTGCCAGGATGATTTTATGAGATTGATCTGGTGTTGTGTCATAAATAAGTTTTTTAAGTATGAGTTATTTTTTTTAGTGCTAAACGGTTACTACGCAAAAATGGAAACAAACCGAGCGGAAAAAAATTCAATATCACCCGGCCGTAGAATTTTTTTCTTTAAAGGGATAAACAGAGCATTCAGGTGAGCAAAGTGTTTCATTGTCTCTCATCTCTCAAAAATTCTTGTTTCACACTGTACAAATTGTAGCTTAAGCGATATCGTGGCGTCCTTGTCAATAAAAACATCCTGCAATAGGTTTCCTCTGAGTCCAAAGTCGTGACGGTTGATCTTGCCCTGTATATTAAATTCCGCTATTGGATTTCCAAATTCGTCTTCTTTTTCGCCATCATGGGCAACATCCAGAACAATTCTCTTGGTAACATTGCACATACTGAAGTCACCCTCAAGAATATAATTGTTGTCCCGTCCCTTTATAAAAGCAGCGCTTTTGAATCTTATCGTTGGAAATTTGGCTATATTAAAAAAGCTGGCTGATTTAAGAATGGTATCTCTTCTGCCGTTTCCGGTATCGATGCTGTTAGCAACTATCGAAAAATTGATTTCTGCGTCATTAAAGTCATCTGCATTTCTCTTAATGGATCCCGTAAAGGCGCTGAATTTTCCTTCAATTTTTCTGAATGGTTTGCTCAGCAGGTTGAGCTGGGGAATAAAGAATTTAACATGGGAGGCTTTATACTTTATATTCCACGTAGTTACTTCCTGGCGTAATTGCATTGTTTGTTCCAGGTTTCGATTGAAATTTTTCATAAAAGATCAGGTGTGTCGGTTATTATTTAGGCAAAGAAAGGACCCTGCGCAAGCGAATAAAAGAAGTTCTTAGCTAACGGTAGGTATTATCTACTGAAGTGTAGTTTATTTCCAGCAAAAGGCCTCGCCACGGGTGTGAATTTTAGGCTTCCGATAGGTTGAATTACAATGTGGAGTTGATCACCTGTCGAGCCATTTTCGAAATAGTGGAGCTTTTTCGCGGCTGACATCAACCTCCAGTTTTAATGGTGCCTTTAACTGAACAGCCAGTTTCTGGTTTCCATGTGGTTTTACCGAATGGACTGCGTTAATATTTATGATCATTTGCCTGTTGGCTCTGAAGAAATTCTTGGAATCGAGAAGCTCTTCTATCTCTTCCAATGGGGAAAAATCATAGATATATTTTTCGCCGCTGAAGGTATAGATATAGTTGATGTTATTCTTTTCGAACAACGCTATGTCTTTTGTGTCCACCGGCATCCACTTGTTGTTAAAGTTCACAATAAACTTCTCCTTATAAGCAGGAGCCGTTCCCGGTTGCGTAAAATGTTTGAGGAGTTGCTGAAAGTCAGCGGGGACAAAGGATTTGTTTTCAATCATGTGCCGGCATTTGTCGATCGCTTTTTTCAAATCTTCTTCCTGCACCGGTTTCAATAGGTAGTCGACACCGTTTACCTTAAAAGCGCGAATGGCATATTCCTCGTACGCAGTAGTAAAAATTACGGGACATTGTAACGTGAACTGTTCAAATAATTCAAAGCTAAGCCCGTCGCTCAACTTAATATCCATGAAAAGAATATCGGGCTCCGCATGTTCCATAAACCACTTCCTGGCTGCTTTTAAGCCTGTCAAAACATCCAGGATTTCAATATCACTAGCAACGGAGCGGATAGCATGATGCAACTCATCTGCGATCAGCTTTTCGTCCTCAATAATCAATGCTTTCATATCAATGGAAGTTTAATCATGAAATAATTTTCGTTTTCAGAAATGATTACCTCTTTATCGGACAGATATTTATACAACTGGCACATACTGGCAAGTCCTCGTTTATTGCTGGTTTCGACAATGCGATAACGCTGCAAATTATTTTTTACAATGATATAACCGTCTTCCGTGTAAATGTCAATCACCAGGGGACTCTCCTCGCTGGTCGTATTATGCTTTATGGCGTTTTCAATCAGGTTTTGTAAACTCACAGGTACAATATATTTGGCATAACAGCTGTGATCAACTAAAATGTTCACTCGTAACCCTTCTTTAAATCTGGTTTTTTGAAGGTCAGTGAATGTTTCAACGAAGTTCAATTCTTCTTCTAACGTCACCAGTTCGTTGTCTCCGCTTTTTAGCAGGTAACGATACGTTTTGCTCAATCCATCCAGGAAATGGGTGGCTGTTTTTGAATCTACCCGTATCAAACTTCTTAGTGAGGTAAGTGAGTTGAACAAAAAATGAGGATTCAATTGCTGCTTGAGATTTTCAAACTGCACTACAGTTTTTTCCTTTTCCAACAAGTAGGCTTTATTCTGGAGCAACCCGATTCTTTCACGTTGCTGAAATCTGTAGCGGTAGAAAGCGACAATGCCTGATCCGATGATCACCAATATAAACCCCCTGAACCACCAGGTTCTATAAAAAATCTCATTGATCGACACTTCCAGTGTTTTTTCCGGTACCTTCCACCTGGGATTGCCGGTTATTACTTTATACCTGAATTTATAAGCACCCGCCGGTACATTGGTATAATTTATTTCCCGCTTGTTGGTAAATATCCAATCTTTATCAAAGGGCTCCAGTTTGTAGGCATACCTGCATTGCGCAGGATTCATATAATTTAAGCCGGCAAGGGAAATGCTAAAAAAATTCTGATCATGCCGCAGGTTTAATTTTTGAAGCGCCTCCGTATTTGTAGTTATTTCTTTGTCGGCGATCTTAAATGAAGTTATATACACCGGGATAATTGAGGCATTGTCACGATAATCCTCAGGTCGAAAAACAAGGAAGTCTTTGTAGGTTGGGTACACAAAAAAACCATTGCGAGTCCGGTAAGCGCACTGCTCGTTGAACTGGTTGGTGAGCATTCCATCATCTGTATCAAATCTCTTTATTGTCCGCCTGTCAACGCTCAACATGCAAAGGCCATTCGATGTACCTATCCATACCCGGTCAAGTGAGTCGACCATGATATTATTGGTTCGGTCTGAAGGCAGACCGTTATCCCTGGTAAAAAGTTTTGAGGTGTTTTTGACCGGGTCATATGCAACCAAACCGAATTCCGACCCAATCCACATGACTCCCTCTTTATCTTCGGCAAATGATGAAAAGCGCGTATCAGAAATCAACGAGTCTTTTACCGTTAACAATTTGATTTTTTTCTGATCTATATCATACACCACAAGGCCAACATCTAGTAATCCAATCCACAGCCTGTTCCTGGAATCTTCGTATAAAGCCTGTACATTTTTGTGACCGTACTTCGACAACAAAGAATCTTTGGATAGATCATCAAACCTGCTCGTGGTTCGGTCATAGTGGAAAAGACCGGAAGCGGACCCCAGCCACACATCGCCACTTTTATCCTTTGCCATCATCCAGAAAAACGCAAGCGGAACGCCTTGCTTTTGATCGAAAAAATCCATGACACCAGTAGACGGGTGATAGCGATTCAATCCCTTTGCGGTGCCAATCCAGATATCGCCCACGTCATCTTCCAGCAATGACCTTACGGAATTATAATGAAGAACAGGTTTCTTGCCGTCTTCATTTGCGAAGATGGTGAATGATTGCCAGCTTGGGTCGTAGCGCACGATTCCCTTCCCGGTGCCAAGCCATAGGTTACCCGTCTTATCTTCACATACCGCGCGGCACCATGTGTCAAATATTAAATTTCCGGCTTTTATTGCAGGATAGATTGTAGAAAAGAAATTTCGGTCGGGATTAAAATAACTCACTCCGTAACCGGCCGTACCCAACCAGATAATTCCTTCCCGGTCCAGGTACATGGCGATGTTTTGATTAGCCAACAAACTATTTGGGACAAATGGATCATGCAAATAGTCTGTGAAGTCGTCTCGTTCCTGATCATATAAGGATAAGCCGGACAAATTGGCAATAACCCATAGCCGGCCTTTTCTGTCAGTAAGCAATTTATAGGGGCTGTTTGAGCTCCACTTTTTTTTAGTATCGTTGAAATGTTCATAACATTTTATTGTGCGTTTCTCCAGGTCAATTTTATATAATTTATATAAGACCGGTTGGTATGGGGCGCAGATAGCCCACAGATGACCCGATGAATCAAAGGTTAAGGAGTATATATAATTGCTGATTAGGGAGGGAGCGTTGATACTATCCGGTTTTATTTCATCATACATATTCGTCCGCGGGTCAAAGATTTTTATTCCCTTGGTCGTGGCCAGGTACAAAACACCATTCGGGGATTCTGCAAATTGCAGCACTGTACATTGGAATTTTTTTTTGAAATCGGGATTATCATTTAGGGTAAACTTTCTGATAATCGGTTTCTGCTTATCTACAATCCAAAGCCCATCAGTTGTGGCGAGCCAGATCCTTCCGCTCTTATCTTCCTTAAAATCATTTACTGATAGCGACGGGGGTGAAGCATAGCGAATAAACTTATCAGTGGCATAATCATAACGGCACAATCCCCGCATAGTTCCTACCCATAGATTGTTGTCTTTGTCGCAATAAAGAGATTGAATGTAATTATTGAGAAGAGAACAGGAGTCCCCTGGCTGTAAAAAAAAGGACTTAATGTTGATTCCATCAAAGCGGTTAAGACCATAAGTTGTCCCAATCCATATGTATCCATAATTATCCTGCACAAAAGCATGGATAATACCATCGCTCAATCCCTGGCTACTGCCCAGTCTTCGGAAATTAAAAGTTGTTATCTGGGAGGGTGCCGGAATGCATATATAAATGAGTATGGTAGAGAAAAATATTATTCTCAACCTGTGCGCAATATCTGAACTAAAATGGCGAAACATTGGTCTCTGAAAGTACCAAAGAAAAATGGCAAGGAGAAATGAGGACTGTCAAAGTGTAAGGAATAGAGCGGCGAAGCGTATAAAAAATCTGCTCAGGTGTAAAAGTAAAATGGTGAATTGACTATTCGGCAGTGGCGCCAATCATTGCATTCGACACGATGCCATAACATTTTACCCATGCGTTCTTGAGTTCTTCGTTCCACTCAGTGCCAAGCCCGGCTTTTAATGTCCACAGAAGCGCGTCGCCTACAGGCTCATAGTGTTCTGGTTTCACTCCATACCCTTCATGACGCTTCGCCATTGCAACAATTTCTTCGGTTAATTCATCAAGCCTGTCGAGCCGCATGACTATGGTGCTGAGCATTTCCAACAGCTTTTTATACTGTGCATCCATTTCACGCGGAAACATTTTCCGGAGGGCCGGTTTGTCAAAAAATAATTTGCTGTAAAAAGCATCTCCTACCACAAGTGGATCGATTTGGCGGAACGTACTCCAGCTTTTCTTAATAAGTGTCATCTCATGTTCTGTGAGCATACTATAAAGGTAATAAGCCATTTTCAATCAAAAACCAACCCAGAAAACTATTATAATCGGCTAAGTAGATTCTTTACTTTCCGGGCGGAGCCCCGATTTGCGCAGTCTGCCGCCATTTACAAACCAGGAGCGACCGTTGGCTAAGTTCGCGCCTAAAACGCCTCGGCTGTTTTGTAATCTTGTGATACAAAACAGAAATGACTAAATCCTTGATATAAAACACACCATTAAAATATTCTTCGGATTTGGTTTCCTATCTTCAATCACTTCGTCAAAGCACTCAGAGAATGAGTGCTTTTTGTTTGTCCCTTTCAATTCACCTTTTATCAAGGGATTGGGCAGCTATTCGAAAAACAGCTAAGCCCTTGGATCAAACACTTCGTGATATAATTTATCCGTTACAGGTTCTTGCATTTTTAATTCGTTCATGTGATTTGCATTTTTAATCCACAAAAATTATTAATAAGAAAATTATCATCATGAAAACTTTAAAATTTATCCCTGCATTCGCTATCACAGTCTTTCTCTTATTTTCTATAAGCTCTTGCAAGAAAGATAAAGAGTCTGTTTCAGGTAACGCCGTTACAAAAGACCAATTACTAGGTGAATGGAATATGGTCACCGTATTACCTGGTGGTACCGTTGAAAAGGACGAGGTCACCTTAAAAACCAATGGTGTTATGGAAATCGATATTGAACCACAGGATGGTAAAGTGGATTTTATTCTTTCCTGGGATATAAATAACAATGCCTTTACTGCCCACTTGGATATCAACGGTGTTAACAACGCATGGAAGTTTAATGCACAAGTAGATCCCAAAAACTTGCTCATAGCAGGAGAAAAGACAATGGTTGGGGGCAACAATTCATTCTCGCTAATATTTGGAATGGAAAAGCAATAAAGGGGTTTTCGTTTTGCCAACCTGCTGAATAATAAATCCTTTGAATTCTGAACGCTGACATCAGTTCCCTGATTTTCAATGATCAAAAATTTCTTTATGAAAAAGATTTTCTCTCTTCTAAAAACAGTATTCATCTTTAGTGTTGCGTATGCCCAGCAAGGTGTTGCGATAAACACAGACGGTAGCAGTCCTGACAACAGCGCCATGTTAGATGTTAAATCAACAGGCAAGGGCTTATTGATTCCACGTTTAACTTCTATCCAAAAAACTGCTGTTGCTGCACCCGCCACGGGGTTGCTGATCTATCAAACAGATGGCACAGCAGGTTTTTATTATTACAATGGTAGTTCGTGGGCACCGCTGAGCACTGCTGTGCAGGGACCTCTCACTGGCTGGGCCACCACCGGAAATGCGGGAACAGATTCTTCTGTAAATTTTATTGGGACACTGGATAGTAAACCACTGATCGGAAAAGTAAATGCAGAACAGGTTTTTAGATTTTCGGTAGCACCAAACACATTCGTCGGTTACCAATCGGGTCTGAACAACACTGCCGACAACAACACCTTTATAGGTTACAAAACAGGTGTAGCAAACACTACAGGAGCCAACAGTTTTTTTGTCGGTCACCAGGCAGGTATGTTAAATACCAGCGGCTACGGTAATCATTTCGTGGGCTATAAAGCCGGCATGAACAACACCACAGGGATGGAAAATTATTTTGACGGCTATGCAGCCGGATACTATAATCAAACTGGTAACCAAAATTATTTCAGCGGTAACCAGGCTGGGGTGAATAACAATGGAAATTGGAATCATTTTTCAGGTTATGAATCTGGTCACGACAATACAACAGGAAGCCAAAACTATTTTTCAGGATTTATGAGCGGATACCATAACACAACCGCAAGTAATAACCAGTTTATCGGCTACCAGGCCGGCCTGAACAACACAACTGGTCTGAATAATTTGTTCATCGGTTCTAAAGCAGGATACAACAACACCACTGCAAATTATGATCAATTCACGGGCTATAATGCCGGGTATTCAAATACTACCGGTATGAGTAATCTCTTCAACGGATACCAGGCCGAGNTA
>JGI24806J26614_1000116_pt1 | contig 17156 bp, 17 predicted proteins | sample Kansoi200umMDA_FD_26614 | JGI IMG/M metagenome (IMG submission 26614)
TAAAAAATTAATTAATGCATATAGGAGTAAATACTGAAGAAAACTTAATAGCATTCACATTAGGTCTTACTGGGTAAGGGACACTTCTATATATACGTCGTCAGGTATCTTCAATCTCATTAATTGTCTAATTGACTTATCGTCGGCTCCCAGATCGATGACCCTTCTATGAATTCTAAGTTCGTATTTATCATAAGTGTTTGTCCCCTGCCCGCATGGCGATTTGCGAGTAACCACTTTCATCTTTTTTGTAGGAAGAGGATGAGGACCCTTAAGCCTAATACCGTTCTTTTCTCCAATTCCTTTAATCTCAGTGCAGACACCTTCAAGTGTAGACAGATTAGTACTTGTAAGCTTAATTCTTGCCTCTTGAGCCATTTCTATTCCCTACTTTTTGGAAGAGGGATCATATTTCTCAGTAATTGACTTCACAACACCTGCGGCGATCGTCGTTCCCATATCTCTTAGAGCAAATCTGCCAATCTCTGGAAACTCTTTAAATGTTTCAATCGCCAAAGGTCTTACTGGTTTTATTCGAACTATTGCAGCATCTCCTGTCTTCAAAAATTTAGGTTTTTCTTCAACAATACCGCCCGTTTTTGGATCGATCTTTCCTACAAATTCTGATAAAGTTGCTGCCACTTGAGCTGTGTGAGCATGTAAGACAGGAGTATAACCTGGTGCCATAGCAGTTGGATGATGAATGACTATAATTTGTGCCTCAAATTCTTTTGCAACAGTAGGTGGGTTATTTGTCGGACCAATTACATCTCCACGTTTAATAGATTTCTTGTCAACACCTCTCAAATTGAAGCCAATATTATCACCAGATTCTGCGGACTGCATTTGCGTGTGATGAGTTTCAATGGATTTGACATCTCCTGTTACACCAGCTGGCATTACTATTACTTTATCATTTGCACTAATGGTACCTGTTTCTACTCTACCTACAGGTACTGTGCCGACACCTGTAATAGAATACACATCTTGTATAGGAATTCTGAGTGGCTTACCTACTGGTTTCTCTGGTGGTTCAAACGAGTCTAGTGCTTCTGCAAGAGTAGGACCTTTATACCAAGGCATATTTTCAGATTTCTTTATTAGATTGTCACCTTTCCATCCTGAAATAGGAATGATCGGCACCTTACTTATATTGTAGCCAACAAGTTTCAACATTTTTTCGACTGTCTCTTTGACTTCTTTATAACGTGCTTCAGAATAACTAGTATCATCCATCTTGTTTAACGCTACCACAATTTGACTTACTCCAAGAGTTCTAGCAAGGAACGCATGTTCTCTTGCCTGGCCACCAGGCTCTACTGCAGCTTCTGTTTCACCAGGTTTAACTGATACAACGAGAATGGCAGCATCTGCCTCAGACGCACCGGTAATCATATTTTTGATGAAGTCTCTATGTCCAGGGGCATCAATCAAAGTATAGAAGAATTTTGCAGTTTCGAATTTTTGAAAAGCGAGATCGATAGTAATACCTCTATCACGTTCGTCCTTAATACTGTCCAAAACCCATGCATACTTAAAAGTATCTCCCTTTCCTGTTGCTTCCGATTCCTTAGCAAATGCGTCAATAGTTCTTTGGTCAATAACACCTAGATCGACCATTAAATGACCTACCGTAGTTGATTTACCATTATCGACATGACCGACAACCACCAAGTTCATATGTGGTTTTTTACTTGCGCTCATAACGGGTAAAACACTCACAGGGCTTTATTTGTATTTCGATAGCTAATTATCTTTACAACAATTGGGCAAGCATATAAGTCATAGAAACAGACCATCCCAACCATGACTCCAAATAAATCTACGAATTAGGTTGTATTGTACATTCTAACATTGAACCTAAAATCAGTGCATAGATGTCAAACATATATTAACCATTTATGTAGCTGAGGTCTGATTAAATAGCTGCTTTGCTCGATCTAGATTGATATTTATATTGTCTATAAGCTGTTGAACTTCTTTCAATGGAACTTTATCGTCGATAGCTGTACGAAGATCTTCTCTAAGCATAATTTCTGTTCCTTCCATTAGCGATTTGTTTTCCTTTTCTAGAGGAGCTTCTATATATTCATAGTTTTCCAGGTAGGTCACTGTTGCAAGCTCCTCTGCTCCAGTGTAGTTTTGTGCTTTATATTCGTCTAAGATTTTATTTAATAATACTTGAATATCTTCAATTATCTGAACAGGTTGTCTTTGAGTTTCTTTATCATCCAGCTCTTGTACCTGGGAGAAAACTACATTAGGATAGACTGACGCCAGTATAAATAGAATAAAAGATGGAAATGCAACGACAATTCCCCGGACCGATCTAAAATTTCTGTGTTTTGATATCTGGTCTTCATTTTGCATAGTTAGGTATACCTAATTTATAACACATATTTATACTAATGATATTTCTCGCAATCAGAATTTCATGGTGTTTTTCCAAGAAAACATTTTGTGTAAACCACGCTGTATATATCTTTAATTGTTTATTCATCACGATATAGTTCTAAATCTATGCGTTTTACCAAATCAGAAATTAAGATTGGTTTTCTAAGAAAACATTTTACATTCAATGTGGGTAATTTTTGTCTGAATTCATCATAAGACAGATCATATGCTGTCAAGAAACAGACTTTAACTTTATTATCTATCTTCATTATTTCCGTGTACAATTCAAAGCCATTCATTCCTGGCATTTTAACGTCGAGAAGCACAAGGGCATACAAATCGGCTTTGAAGTTAGATAACGCTAATATTGGATCGCTGTATGTCTCAACCTCGAATCCACTATATTCTAAGCTTATTTTGAAAAGTGCAGCAATATCAGATTCATCATCTACAACCAGGATTCGCCTTTTATTATGTTTCGGTACTTCTAGACATGAACTAGCATTATTAGCTACAAACATTTCATTTGACATTGGTATTACTTATTTGTCTATTATATCATATCCAGCTATTAAAATGCTATTAAAATGCTTTGTTAATTGATCCCATAAGCCCTTTTGAATTGGTGTTACCGTTCTCTGCATAGATTTCGTCGCTCTATGTTTGTACATTGTTTTTGGAAATAAATAATTGTCATTTGCATATATCATTTGCTGTACCAGCTTAAAAAGTCTTGATTATTTTTCTGAATTATTTTAATCTGATATCTTTTACATTATCGATGACTTTAATACAGTTCTACTTCCAACTACCAAATTCCGTTATACTAAATGATCAGAAACTAAATACAATATATATGCGACATCTCACTATCGGCGTAACATTGATATAAAAACAATAATATAAATTGGAATAAATGAAAGCGATAGAGAATTCATAATGAGATAAAAAAAGTCAAGGTAGATCATTTATGTAAATAACGCTGCTTTTCTATTATTTTATATTTAACCTGCTTATTATATTATTGGAATATTACTTGTCATCGGCAATGGCACTTTCAGTATAACAACGCCGTCCACATATTTGGCTGTGCCAACCACCTTTTCATCATCTTCATGATCAACTGAAATCGGTAATATTATTTTCCTTTCTATTAGAGATGGTCTTTGTCTATAATATACAGTGCCAGTGTTCTCTTCAGGTTCTCTTTTTGCATTAATCGATAACAAATTTCCTACTATCCTAAGCCTTATGTCCTTCTTAGCAAAACCTGGTAGATCAATTATAACCATTAGGTCATTGCCGTCTTCGATCATATCTATGGCTGGCATTATAAATTCATAGAATTCTTTGGATCTATTACCTAATTCCTTCATAAACTCTTTGGCCATATATTGCCCTAAACCCATACATTCATGTTGTTTGAATTGATATAAATCCTTTCTTCTAATACGCACATTCCAAGAACTTTATCTAATCCTCTAATTTAAGTATCAGAATACATATAGATTAGCAGAGAACTAATATTCACATTAATCTAAGTTGACACGCACAACAACAACAATCATATGAGCAAATACGATATAACAGAGCTTTGCTGATACAACGATTTAAATTATTTTGTTCTTTTATTCATTATAGTGGTATATCTACGTTGTACAAATACGATTACTCTTTATTGGATTTCTTAACAATTCCGAGATGCTAAAGTTAATGAATACCCAGGTTCCAAAAATTGACAAACTTGCGGGCATAGAATGCTACTGTACTGACTATAGAGGCATTAGTGGTTCTATAAAGCGTGTTAACGAAGAGTTTAGAGTTTCAGAGGTAATAGACACATCTTTTCTCGCCAACATTTCAACTGTACAAGACGAGCACCATAAATATCCCCTTTACATTTTAGAGAAAAGAAATATTGATTCAAACCACGCAATCTTTGAGATTAGAAGGAAGCTTGGCATTAAGCTGAAAGTTATTGGTCTAAAAGATGCAAAAGCAGTAACAAAACAATATGCTAGTTCGGAGCAGACAAAAAATATAATAAAAGAAGCAGCTACTGCTCATACGCTTTTATCTTTGAAAGGATTTACTAAAACCCCAATAGGAAAATCCTCTCTATCTGGGAATGCATTTACAATTACCATTCACGATCCTATCATTTCAGACATCTCCTCATTTATACCAGAGATAAAAAATATAGCGAATTTTTATGGATTGCAAAGATTCGGAAGCGAAAGAATGGTTACTCATCTTGTAGGAAAAGAAATTGTTAAACGCAATTTTCAAAAAGCAGTAGAACTTCTGTTATCTTTTACTACTGAGTATGACACCACTATGAGCATCGAGATAAGGAATAAGAGCCGTGATCCAAAGAAATATTCTCAAATTATTAGGGAACTCCCTAAACGAATGGATATAGAATACCAAGTAATGTCAGTATTAGAAAAGGGTAAGGGACCGATAGCAGCATTACGATCCGTTCCAATTAACATCAGAAGATTATTTGTTCAGGCTTATCAGGCATATATTTTTAATAAATGCCTAAGCATCGCAGTTTTAAATGGTGAAAATGTAGTTAGGAGCAAGGAAGGCGACTTGTGCTTTGAAATAGAGAATTCGTCAGTTTTTGGCAGAATAAGAAAATACAATCCAAGTACGGATTTAATTTCGCAAACTGTTCCAGCAATTCGTCTAATAGGATACACGTTTCAACCGGGTAAAGGAAGATTTGACAAAATTACAGAAGAAATAATGAGTACTGAAGGCATAACACCAAGAGAATTTTATATAAAAGAGATGCAAGAATTAAGTGCTCAAGGAGGATTCAGACAAGCGCCGCTTTGGTCAAAAGACTTTACATTTAGAGGATCGCTAACTGTATGTTTTAAACTTCCAAAAGGATCTTATGCTACTACATTATTGCGAGAACTAATAAAGCCAGATGATCCGGTTAGAGCGGGATTTTAAGTTTTTTTGCTTGTCTGCAAATTGGGCTTCTCCCAGATGTGGATAGAAAATATCTTTAGTATTAGCATTCGGCATGCTTAACATTAAACTCTATGAAATATAGAATTCTAAAGCGTGATTATAGTTACGCTGATGACAAGCAAAAGTTCCGGATTGGTCATCTTAGAATCTCTATGTACATATTGAGCATATAAGAAAAGAAAAGATGTATCAGTATATGAAAAATCAATTACAATTATTCAAATGCTCATTATTATTATCATCATCATAACGATTATTATTAATAAGGCATTTCCATCTCTATACAAAATACAAACATTATAAGCATAAAAAATAAAAGTGCTAGACAGAAACGAGGTTTATTAATATTGATGAAAGTTGTTTTGAAAATGCCAGTACTAATATATGAACTGAAAATCCTACGATAGTTCCAAAAAATAAGTTATTATAATTGAGATGAAAGTATAACATTAATCCCAACATAGGCATAGTAATTAAAATTGCCAAAGCAGTATTAGCCCAAAAGAATTGTAACAAGGTAAAGCCGTTATCGTTAACATATTTTTTTCTGTAAAAGAAAAGAAGTGGTTGTGGTGTCCTCATAGTATAAGCTCGGCAATATTATATTATAAATCATAGTAATTTTAAGCATGTTTTATATATATTGACTGTTAGCAGAATAGAAATACTGCATAAATCCTTCCAGAATTTTCATTTAATTAATTTAGATATACTATATTTTGAAAGGAATATGTGATGAAAAATTGGACAACTTAAGATACTCAACAGCAAAGTTGAGAGATCCATTAAACCGCAAGTGTTGTCTTGTAGTTATTAAAAATCACGTTTTAGTACTATTAAATGACTTTTAAACAGTCTTTATGAAACCTTTGTGTACTCAATATCCTAAGGCCAACCAATTGATTAATAGTCTACGACTTGAAGTAAAAGAAAGAGGCGCGTTAAGGCCAATTGTATATCATAAAGCTAATTAAGATTACAAACCTTTCTCTGTCCACAATTTTGGATCTGGAAAATATTGTTTACCGATACGTTTAAGCATTGACGAAAATGAGCAAGATTGTAAAAAATAAATGAATAATAAAGTCAAACTCATGAATAGCCAGAAAATTTATTCAGGCAACATATCACTTAGGTTAGACAAGTTTAAGTTAAATTCAAAGATAATTCAAAAAGAAATAGTAGAACATTTACCGTCCATAGGCATTATTCCTGTTCTTAATAATTCAGACATACTTTTTGTTACACAGTATCGGCATGCGGTAGGAAAAAACATTTTAGAAATACCCGCAGGAAAGATAGAAAAAGATGAAACGCCTGAACAGGCGGCCTTAAGAGAAATGGAAGAAGAAATAGGATACACAGGCAAGTTATCTCCAGTAATGCAATGGTACTTGGCACCCGGATATGACACCGAATTAATGCATATTTATATTGCAACAAATTTGAAAAAGGTAAAGAAAAGAGCACAAGATCTTGATGACGATGAAAACATTATAGTTAAGCGCATGAAATTTAGTTCTGCAATCAAAAAATGCATTAATGGAGAATTTCAAGACGCTAAGACTGTGGCAGCACTCCTTGTTTATGCAAAAACATTAGAGATAGAAGGTATATCCACATAATAAAATGGTTCTACAGCTAGTGTGAATGATTGGAACATATAAACAAACAAAATTAATTAATTAATAAATAAATAAAATACTAATCCAATTTGAATCCAATTAAGCAGTTCTAATAAGTCTTTCCAATTCCTGTATTGAGTATATAGGAAGAGAACACGAAAAGTTTCTACAGACTAGTGCGTACTCAGATTCCTTTTGATTCTCCTGCTCTAAATTTTTTCCCTTGAAAAATGAATAGCTTTGCAGCTCATGTAATTGTGATTTGTTGTCAATAACAGCAGTAATGGCATTTGGAATAAACCGTCTATTTAACCAATTTACCATCTCAGAATTTGCTCTTGGCTTTTCAGTTTTTCTTATAATAGTTATCTCGACCGGTTTTTTTATATAAAGATACATCGCCATTAGCAGCTGGCCAAATCCAAATGGATTTTCTGCCGCACTTTTTGCCCCTGCTCGCATTATATGCTCTGCCTTATCTATGTAATCGCTGTTTTGAACGAAATGATATAACCTAATCAGGTTTGATGCAGCCATAGAATTACCACTTGGTATAGCAAGATCGTAAAAGCTCTTTGTTCTGACAATCAACTGTTCATGATCATCGGAAGTAAAGAAAAAGCTGCCTTCGTTGGGATCCCAAAAGTGCTGGATCATAAAGTCAGTATAAATCATTGCTTTTTGAAGATATTTTGGTTGTGAATCGATCTCAAATACATCTAATAATGCATTGACGTAAAACGCATAATCATCAAGATACGCATTTAATTTTGAAATTCCATCTTTAAATGTTCTTTGCAATCTACCATCATTTTTTGCAATTCTAGATTCTATGAAGTTTACTGCATTCAGCGCAGCATCAAGATACTTTTTATTTCCAGTAATTTTATATCCTTTGGCAAAGCCGGATATCATAAGTCCGTTCCAAGAAGTCAGTACCTTATCATCTTTCCCTGGCCTTACTCTTTTACTTCTAACTTCAAAAAGTCTTTTTGAGGCATCCCGGAGGATTCCTTCTATCATCTCAGTTGTCATATGATATTTTTGTGCCAGATGGTCTAAGGAGTTTCTGATATTGACAATGTTTTTACCTTCGAAATTACCAGCCTCTGTAATTCCGTAATATTCACAAAATATATTAGAAATATTTCCATCTTCTAATACGTTGTCAATTTCCTTTTTTGACCAGACATAAAATTTGCCCTCTTCACCCTCAGAATCTGCGTCTTGTGCAGAGTAAAACCCACCATCAGAAGAGGTCATCTCAGCGATCACATATTCCAGAATTTTTTCTACTATTTTTGAATATTTTACATTACCAGTGATTTGATAGAGTTCTGCATAGAGCTGTGCCAATAAAGCGTTATCATAAAGCATCTTTTCAAAGTGAGGAACAAGCCACTTTTGATCAGTTGAATACCTAGCGAATCCTCCACCAAGATGATCGTAAATACCTCCAGCGGCCATCTTATCTGCTGAAAACATGACAAAATCTTTGAAACGGCTGATTCCTGAAATATCATAGTAATGAAGAAGGAATAGAAGATTAGATGCATTTGGAAATTTTGGTGCTTGGCCGAAACCACCATATATTGGATCGCCCATCTGCAGCAACCCAATGGCTGCCTCATCTAGTATTGATCGCTCGATATTTTGTTCTTTTCCTTGTACATCTTTTGCTCTATCTGATAAGGCATTCATAAATTCAGAAGTTGCAGCATTGATTTCCTGCTTTTTGGATTTGTATGCTTCGGCTAGCTGAGTCAATATCGTTCCAAAGCCAGGCATACCATACCTGCTATATTTTGGAAAATATGTCCCTACGTAGAAAGGCCTTTGGTCGGGAGTCAAGAATATAGACAGAGGCCAGCCGCCTGTTCCTACCGCAATTTGGCTAACTTTTTGATATATATCATCTATATCTTGTCTTTCTTCTCTATCTACTTTTATATTAATAAAATTTTCATTCATTATTTTGGCAATTTCTTCGTCTTCAAAGGATTCATGGGCCATCACATGGCACCAGTGGCATGCACTATATCCTATACTAAGAAATATAGGCTTATCTTCTTTCTTTGCTCTTTGAAAAGCATCTTCTCCCCATGCGTACCAGTCAACAGGATTATTAGCATGTTGTAATAGATATGGGCTACTTTCATTCATAAGCCTGTTTGCCTTAGATTCACGCTTGCCATGATTGCCATGATTGCCATGCTCTTGCATATAGAAAGTTAGCAATAATGCTATTTATGTTATGTATTGAAAAGCCCATCTGGTTAGACTCGAGCTATACAGCATATTGTTCAATAATAGCGATAAAATTAGATAATTAAGAAATTTTGGGGACGTTCAGACAGTTATAATAATCGGGAGTTTATATCTGTATAGGTTCGAGCAACTCTAGTTTAATATATACAGCATAAATGCAGAAACGTTGAGGAATTCTTGAGAATACATTAAAGCAATAATTACCGAACTTTAGATAAAGAACTTGCATCTATTTTTGTTGTTTTAAATAAGATAGATTTCCTTAAAATATCGACTCTTGACTTTAGGTAATAAATTTATCGTAACTAACTCGAGATATTATTCTGTAGAAGGAAGCCTAACGTCTTTATTGTTCTGACTTGTCCACATTGATCACAATACCAATGATGCACAATTTTGTCTTCCATGTTATCATTTCTTATATTATGAGATCTATGACCACATTCTTTGAATATGATATAGTAAGATATCATTAGAAACCCTTCCTGCTTGGTTGCCAAAATAGTCTAGTATTTTTATTTCTTTTGTCTCTTTTCATGAGATCATTGCTTATACTATTACAAATAATATTCATTTTCTTTGGCTATCATTTTTCTCTATATTAATATAGGCCTAGCTGTTAAAACGTGTATACACATTACTTTTTGTTGAGTAATCGATAAAAATTTAAGCTAGTGCTATAACAATATATTTGATCGAATATCATACATTAATCTTTGATAAAAATTAATAAGAAATAAAGAGACAAGTCATTTGGAAGATCAAGATCAAAAGCCAGATCTAAAGATATAAAAAACCATAATGGAAAAACTAGCCAAAATTAGGCAAGAAATATAAAAGTGTAAAATTAAGCGAGTTCATATAACAATAATTAGCACAAACATTATTATATCCATTTTTCAATCTTTTGCAGCAAAAGTACAATTTGAATGTCATTCAATTCTATTTAACTTCAATTGTATATAACAAAGATAATGGTAACAATGGTTAACACTAGAGATCGCATAAAATTGTAAATGATATTATTACTCATTTCTCAGTGATTCTTCGAAAAGATACAAGTCAGTGTCTAAGTCAACTGGTAACAAGTATTTGTTTTCATAGCTACGAACCATTCAATATGATCTTGAAGTAAGCTTTGGAGCGGCCTATCTTTAGAAAATACAGGGTCTTCCGAATGATTAGATAGCATACCTATACTCTAACTATACATTATGCCTTCTTTGTTAGCTATGTAGTGAGTATATTATTTGGCGAACAAGAATAAAATATTAATAATATCCATCAAATTCAGTTTGTATCTATTTATCACATTTCTTCGAAAATATGTCGTCATGTGTATAGTAATAGTATTAGCAGCAGTGTTTTGTATCATGATAAACTGCGTTTCCAACTCTTAACCAAGCGATCTTTCATTGATACTTTTTAGATTAAAAACGGAAAAAGATGTAAAGAGATTATTATCATTGTTCTTTATTTTGTTTTCTTCTATATAATACATAGGTTAAACTCAGCAATCCTCCAGATACTATTATACTATTTATAATTCCAGGAGAATCTCCCTGGGACCAACTAATTATACAAAATGTTTGCCCAGAGATACAACTTGCAGCGAAAAAAATTCCGTTCCATATAGTATGAGTAAATATCGCAAACCAACCTTTTCCGCTGATCCAAGTTCTGAGACTGAAAAAAAGAGAAGGAATAACAAATAACCAGTTTGCATACGCAAGAGCATTCATTTCAAAGGTATCAGTATTCAGAATATGCATCATTGCCCATATAATACCGCCTCCCAATACCACGAAATGATTACCAAAGACATAGAATGGAATACCAAAAAAAATAGTTTCCTCGATTGGTCCAGCGGATAACACTAAGCTAAGATTCAACGGACGTGATGGTTCTTCGTAACCCAAAAATACATTTTCGATTACATATGTTCCTATTACCATGAGTATAAAGCCAATTCCATGATAGAACAAAAGCATTTTCGTAACGTAACCTATTGAACTACGACGATACCTTAACAGCCAAGATCGTGGATTTATATCTGTCTTGAAATCAGAAAATTGTGATGCTATTGATGACAGCTGTGATTCAATTTTTCTAAAACAATGGGATATAAAAGTACATTTATCCATTCTTTTACTGCTGATATGTAACAGAGCCGCGAGCAATAATTCTAGAGAAATCAGATATGCAAAAGCGTCTCGCCAATAGATCTGATGATCCGTATATGCCACTAGCCCATAAGAGGTCTTAAAGATCTAGATAGCATCACAATTAAATGGTCAAATTAAAAATTTTCTAATATTAACCTAGTAATGATGCAAATCGAGAACTTTCTCACATTCATAGAGTATTCTTGCAATAACTATATGTGCCTCCAATTTTAATTCTCCAATAGAATATGAACAACTAAATATCTTACTTGTATCGTCTGAAAACTGACCTTTTGGAAAGCCTCCGACCACAAATGCAATGTGGTCATTGTTTTTAGTAATGTTTTTAGATGCTATTTCTTCTGCACTGCTCTTGACTCCATCGCTAGACAGGCCGATCAGTTTGTCAGGTCTTATTCTATTTATTATGAATTGTTCAAATGTAATATTGTCGTGTAATTCTAAAAGGATATTATTATCATCAGCACTTTTAATTACCTTCTCCCTGAATAAATTAATCATAATACCTTCAAAACGAAAGTAGGATTTTGGTATTCGCAAATTATCACCAATAACTATTAACTTATTTTTTACTGTGTGAATATATACCTTCAACATGTTTTTAACAAACAATGGTGTAGATAATGCCTCCATCAGGGCAAAATGGATTATATCTGGTCTACCACGCTTCCAATATGAGTCTAACCCACCTCTCAGCATTGCAGCATGATGATAACTTTTGTCAAGTAAAATCTCTCTGGGGATTCTGCCAAGCTTTTGAGCTTGGTTTTTAACTGCAGGATGACTAGCTATTTGTTTTGGTACAGTTTCTAATGATGCCTCAGCTATTATTAACGATATTGATGTTACCAAACTAAACTAAAGTATATGATAGATACTACTTATTAACTAGAATAAACAAGGTGAGTCTGTTCAATACTGAGCAAACTGCAACTACTCATGAGATTATTATCTTATTTATAATGATACATCATTTCATAGAAAATGGAGGGTATAACAGCGCGATTTTCTTGCAGCGAAATATTTACGGCTGGTTAACATATACATATAGAAAAATATCCAGATTATATTGTATTAATACAAATTATGAAGACATAGATCAATCTTTTAGACATCGATAGATAAACTAAAATATATCATGACTACCGTGCCTTGATTTCATAAAATTTATTTCTAAAGCTTTCAAGATTCCAAGATCGCTCATACTGAATAGATTTTATGTCGGTGATTAGACTGTTTTTAGCCTTTGAGAATAAGGAGTTACAATAGATTACAAAATTAATGCAGATTCTTAGTTAATATGGAGTTAATTTGGAAAAAAGTTTTAATGCTAAGTCAGTAAACTAAAATATAAATCCTCGTTGAGTGAGAAAGCATCCCCAAGGTACAACTAGAATCGGCGTGTGATACAATTTGTTGTCTGACACACAAACGCAAATACATATTTCTGCGCTATCTAGACTGAGGATTAGCAGGCTCATACTCAACGAGACAACTATAAACAATTAGTATATATACAAATACATTGTCGCAGCTCCTAATGATGATTGAGGATTGTCATCACATCATCAAAACACAACGAGTACGGTAAGATTGATAAAGTTATAAGATAAAGGCTTTTAATTAGATAGAGAGCAAACCATACTAACTACCAATATAATGAGTACCAAGAACAATCGGATTTTTGTGCCATGAATGTCTATTTCTTGAGCGTAGCCAACTCGTAATGATAGGTTAGGTGCTAGATTATGTGGTTGATTCCCGCATTACTTCAGCAGTAAAAAATAGCCTTCATAAGTTGAAATTAATTCAACAAGTATTGAAGCTATGATGATCAACTTGCAAATTGATAACAAGATATATTCTAGGTCTATGTGAACAGTAGTGAAAGATTATGCCAAGCAGCATCATATTTATCGAAGATAGATTATGATATTCTGTTAACTGACATTGTAAGTAGCATCTGTAATATTATTGATAATTCCTCCGTGTTTCTTTTTCTTTGCTTTCTTTTTAAAAAGGATCCCATAATAATTTATGTGATATCCAGCAAACTAGAGACCGCTTTTTTTACGTTTTATTTTACTATCATCTGCTAAGTTTTCTACTTCAGCATTTTCATGTGTTTCTGACTCTTCTTCTTCAGTTTGTTCTGGAACATTAAATTTTTCGTTATACTTTACAACTCTTTGTGCCTTAGTAGTATCTTCTTCTGATGACGGTAAAGATGATTTATTTTCGTCGCTCATTTAGTTCAATTTAGTCTAGACTTTATAATAAAAAACAGTTATTGTAATATTGGCAATCTTCTTAAAGTGAGATGGTTCCATTTTATGTCTATTTATTACAGTCATCTCTAATAATAATATTAATTTTTCCCGTGTAAATCTATATTTTAAGATACATTCCAGAAGCTTTCCATCACAACAGCTTTCGCTTTTGCTTTGAGCTGTATTTTACCCCAGACAGTGGCGGAAAGCTCGTCGGTCAAGGCTGCTTTGCCTTTGATTGGGTTTACAATCACACCAATTCGATTGTTCTTCATTTATTGATAAAATATTGAAAGGATTATGGGTAATTACGAGTTTCTTATATACCACAGGCGCATTCAATCATCAAGAGTTTCTAAAACAATCAGATCCCAACATTATTACTTGAATATACAATCCTAGCCCTAATCCTTTGTCTGATTTTGTAGAAAACTTCTCGAAAAGTCTGGCAAAGGTTGCGACTTATTAAAGAAAATGGATCAAGATAAGGAGCCATACATCCATTCATAAATCAATCTTCCACTGGCCAACTATCTCGAGTAATAAACTCAACTAGATTGCCAATTGGATCTCTGAAGTACATAGATTTTGTTCCTTTTTTCCATATTATTTCTTTCTCAATTTCTATATTGTTTTGGTTCAACATGTTTTTTGAATCACGGTTAGATCAGCTTTATATATTTCATTCAACCAGCAAGCCAACATATTTGCCTTATTATATTACAACAATTATTGAAGAAGCACACATTGGATTTAATATTATTTTCATATTTTTTATGTCATAGCTATCCTTTATGTCATATTGTATTAACCGCTAAGTCGTACATATGAAATTTCTAAGTTTATCGAAGATGTGTATAATCTATTTGTGTAGAACATCCTGAATTAACTATTCGTGATGCTGAATCAATTTTGAAAAATTATTATAAACCAGCTTACATTTATCGAATAAACCTTCTTCGTCTATTTTATCAGATATAATGTCAAACGCTTGGATATCTTCGTCTTTAATCTCCTTGTCGTATTCTTTCATCCACCTTTCTATCATTTTACGATTTACTTCTAGATGAAATTGGATACCAACAGCACTACCAATTCTAAATGCTTGGGGATATGGTTTTGACGTTGCCATAATAATTGCATCTCCGGGAAGATCATAGGTATCTCCATGCCACTGAAATGCTCGGATAGTTCTATCTCTTATACCGTTAAACAAATCTTTCTGTCCAGTATGAGTTATATTAACGTCATACCAGCCAATCTCCTTTCTTATGCCTTTGTAAACTCTCCCACCTGCTGCATGAGCTATAAGCTGAGATCCTAGACAAATACCCAAAAGCGGCACCTTCTTTTTTATTGCATCTCTGATCAAGAGTTCTTCGTCTCTAAGATATTTTTTTTCCTCATAAACAGCCATTGGTCCTCCAAGAACGACAATTGCCTTATAACTTTCTGCATTGCCTGGAATAATATCTGACTGTGCGTCAATAGTTTCGATCTTATGACCATCCGATTGAAATAATTCTTTTAGTGTTCCTAAAGTTTCACAGTCAATATTTTGAATTGTGAGAATTTTCTTCATTCCTGAATATATAATGAAATACAGGGCAAATAATATTTTTTATGTTTTATTTTTTAATAACATCATAATCTAGTTATTGATACCACTTCGAATAAAGGATGGTTATTATCTGCATATATGTTCGATGATGTGTGATTCAGGTACAGTCAAATTTATAAAATTTTTAAATGCAAGTAAAATTTTATTAGAGAATCGTGGATAAAAAACACACTTTTACTGGAAAGAAAATAGAGCCTCCATATATCCATGGAGGAATGACAGTTTCAGAATTGATTGATTTTTTTGCTTCCACAGGATATAATGCTCGGAGACTTGCTGAAGCAGCAGAAATTATGAAGGATATGATTGACACAAATTCTACTATATGCTTGACTCTAGCCGGTGCGATGACTCCAATAGGATTAGGTAAGTCAATAGGCACTATGATTGCAAATGGCTTTATTGACTGGATTGTCACTACCGGTGCCAACGTATATCATGATATGCATTTTGCATACGATTTACCTGTGCGTCAAGGTCATTTTGAAGTAGACGATGATATATTGTATTCAAAGCAAATTGTAAGAATATATGATGTATATATAAAGGAGATAGAAACACTACAAACTCAGGATTATATAATTCAAAACGAAATTAAGAAAAAGTCAAAAGAAATCCCTAAAGTTGCATCGACCGCAGATATAGCCTATGTGCTAGGAAAGGCTACTAAGGAAAATTCAATATTTCCTGAAAAATCATTTATTGTTTCTGCATATCAACATAATGTACCTATCTATATACCAGCTATCAGTGATTCTTCAATTGGGCTTAATTTACTTCCGTTATTATTTGAGGAAAAAGGAATACTTCCAAATGTAATTTTAGATGTCGCAGAGTCAGCTGCAATACTCTGGAAGAGCAGAAAATCTGGTGGTATAGAATTAGGGGGTGGCGTTCCAAAGAACTTTTTCCAGCAAACCGGACCAGCATTATATCAAATATTGAAGCTAAAAGAAGGTGGGCAAGATTACCTTATTCAGCTTACTGATGCAAGACCAGATACTGGAGGTCTATCTGGAGCGACTTTGCAAGAAGGAAAGAGTTGGGGTAAAATCAAGACGTCACATAGAGGAAACGTAATAGTTTATGGAGATGCTACCGTCTATTTTCCACTCTTGTGTTCTTATGTGCTTTCGAAATGTAAACCAAGAAAACCTAAAGAGCTTTATAAAAAGAAAAATTCATGGGTGACGCAGATGAAACAATTCTACAGAAATAATAAAGGATTAAATCATTAGTAATACCTAGTTATTGTTAAGCAGAAGTAATAGAATTTAAAAACGTATTTTCCGACTCCTTTAAGCTATGAAAGATGTGAATTCGATGACGTATTGATATTACATACATAATAGCCATTTTGAGATGGAATATTGCGAGAGAATCATATATAGAATGAGTATATCTATATTTATTAGATTATGTGACTAAAATTGAAGTTTAGAAAAATTGTTGAAACTTGTATATATTCTTATGAATTAGAAAAAATGAAGAATTTTTATGTTAATACTATTGGGCTCGAGCTAATCTCTGAAGAAAAAGGGAGACATATCTTCCTAAAGGTAGGAAAGAGTATGCTATTGATCTTCAATCCAAGAAATACAATGATCAAAAGCAATAGTATTTTTCCAATTCATGGTGTAATAACCCCACCCGCGATAATTCATTTTGCATTAGAAATCGAAAAGCAAGATTATGTGAACTCAAAAAACATGTTGAACCAAAACAATATAGAAATTGAGAAAGAAATAATATGGAAAAAAGGAACAAAATCTATGTACTTCAGAGATCCAATTGGCAATCT
>JGI24806J26614_1000117_pt1 | contig 17151 bp, 20 predicted proteins | sample Kansoi200umMDA_FD_26614 | JGI IMG/M metagenome (IMG submission 26614)
CAGTTTAAATAGCACTATACTAACTACAATGGCGGGTCTATTAAAATTGATCCTATAAAAGGAGTTAAATTGCTTTGAATACAGGTTTGTAGAAGGAGGAGATAATCAATAATCAATAGCCTTGCTTCTCGTCAAATTAATTAACAAGTATATTATAGTATAATTATACGTAACAACAGATGCCATTAACAACTGATAATGCAGATCAATATCAAAAGGAGATACACTCAATTGGTAGTAATAGTTTATACAAATCCTCTACAAGGCACAATAAAATCCTTGTTTTGTGTATAGACAGAGATGACGATATAGGCGGAAAGGCACGTATGGAAACTCCAGTTGTTGGAAGAGAATCCTGTATAGATGCTGGCATCAAGCTTGCAATTGAAGACCCTGAAGATTCCGACGCAAATGCTATATTTGCGGCGATTAAATCTTACGAAGAACTCGTAAGCAAAGGGTATAATGCAGAAGTTGCTCTAGTGGCAGGGAAATTTAATCGTGGAATTGAAGCTGATGAAAAAGTAGGATTTGAAATCCATGATATTCTTAGCAAGTATAAGGCGGATTCTGCAGTACTTGTTTCCGACGGCGAAGATGATGAGGCTGTCATTCCAATTATTCAGGCAATAATGCCTATCATATCCGTTCAAAGGATCGTTATAAAACAGAGCAGAAGCGTTGAATACTCTTATGCAATTCTGGGCAGGTATATCAAAATGCTCGTCTTTGATCCTCGCTACTCAAAATTTTTCTTAGGTGTTCCCGGAGCACTGTTGGTTGCAAGTGGCCTCGCTACCCTTTTAGGACTAACAAAAGAGGCGATAGCCATTCTTTTGAGCATATTGGGTAGTGCATTCATAATCCGTGCATTCGACATAGATAAAGCCTTGGGCTCGCTTGGTAAACCTACTCCGAGTACGTTTATTCGAATATTCTCAATATTTGCCGGTATTCTAATTATATTAGTGTCTATAGCAAATGGTTTCTCAAGCATACCAGCTGAAGTACTTAGGCCTAATATGAGCACTGCAGAAATAATTTCTAATAGAATAATAGTAGGGAGTTTTGCCCATGGTACGATTACACTGCTATGGATAGGTATCGCCACAATACTTGTTGGAACTTTGCTGAGCAATTGGTTCAGAGGAAGCATAAGAATAATCTCAGATATTCTTAGGCTAGTAGTCCTTTCCTTGCTGTATATTCCGATTTTGCAGTTTACATCTGTTCTAACTCAGGGCACTAACCCGTTTACATTGATCTCGTCACTCCTTGCCGGATTGGCTATCACATTGGTGGCTGCAACATTCTTGTTCCAATATTTTAAAAATAGAAAGGGTGGTGATACTATGAACCATTGAAATCAAAATTAAGTTGTAATAAAGTTAATATAAACAATAAAATCGTCCTTAAACAGTTAAAGATGTACTTCGATGGAGATACAGGATATTCATAGTAGGGCTCTTGCAGAGACAATCTTCAAACGTAGTATATTTTATAGCCTTTACGAACGACGACTTGAATCAGAGATTGTAAGAAATTCACTTCCGAATCACATTGCGATCATCTTGGACGGAAATAGAAGATGGGCAAGATATCATTTTGTTGGTTTGAAAAATGGTCATTTAATGGGTGCGGATAAGGCAGAAGAGCTTTTGAATTGGATCCATGATCTAGGAATCAAGATAACAACTCTGTATGTATTGTCAAATGAAAATTTAGAGAGAAAAGGAGAAGAAATTGATACTATTTATAAATTGCTACAAATAAAATTAGAAAAATTATACGATGATTCTAGAATCCATAGACGCCAGATGAAGATAAAGGCAATAGGAAATATTAAGATATTGCCAAAGGAACTTCAGGAAATTCTGAGCAAGTTAGAACGGGAAACTGCCAGTTACAATAACATGTTTTTGAATATAGCCATCGCATACGGAGGACAGAAAGAACTTGTCGATGCCATAAAAAAAATTGCTACGATGGCAAAATCTGGCAAAATAGATGTAGATGATATAGATGAAACTATAATTGAATCCTGTTTGTATACATCACATTTGCCTCAGCCAGAACCCGATTTGATATTGAGAACATCAGGTGAAAAGCGTCTTAGTGGGTTTCTAATATGGCAGAGCGCCTACAGTGAATTAGTATTCATGGATGTATTTTGGCCTGAGTTTCGTAAAATTGATCTCATGCGGGCAATCAGGACTTACCAACGTAGAATAAGGCGATTTGGAAAATGATATTCTGATGTTATTACACTTGCTTGGGATCATTTATAAATTACAAAACAGAGAGAATAATGAAGCATAAAATATGCCTGAGCATGGCGATTATAATGAAGATTTACGCAAATGGTATTGTAGTTACTGGATAACAGCGGAAGAATGGGAAGATATTCATGATTACGCAGCTTCGTCTTTTTTGGACCTGGGTACTGATAAAAAGACTAGTAATGATCATGAAGGATCACACACAGGGACAACAGGAATTAACAGAAGCAGCAAAAACTAACAATTCTGTTAAGTCGAAAGGAGTTAGAGAAAACTATTGAATATGAAAGGAACGGCAAAAGAACGCTCGGCTGGGGCAGTAGTATTTTCTTTAGATAGCACAATAGGCCAAATAGAGTATTTATTATTAAATTATACAGCCGGTCATTGGGATTTTCCAAAGGGTAATATAGAAGTCGGAGAGGATGAAATTCAGACAGCACGTCGAGAAATACGAGAAGAGACCGGAATTGACGACGTTGAATTCTTCAAAGATTTTAAGAACAAAATACACTACTATTATATACATGATCAAAGACTAATTCAAAAAGAAGTAATCTTCTATATAGCGAAAACAAACATCAAACAAGTTAAATTATCACATGAGCATAATGCTTATTCATGGAGAGTATACGACAAGGCTTTGGCTTTGCTCACTTATAAGAATGCGAAAAAAGTTCTTATTGAGGCACAAGGTTTTTTAGAAAAAAATTCTCTCCATGATATTACATATTAGTAGAGATCTGCTGTTTTATCTTTGTAACAACTTGTAAAGGGTCTTTGGATTCAATTATAGATCGACCTATAATAAAAAAATTAGTACCATTTTTAGCGGCCTTTGCTATTTCACCGCCCTGCTTACCTATTCCTGGCGAATAGATTGGTATCCTCGTAAGATCAGATAATTCCCTGAGGATTTTATACTGTGTGGCGCCGATTATAATGCCGTCAACATGGGAGCTAGAGGAGTAATCAAAAAATAGCTTGTACATCTGAGTGACGTTCTGATTAGTCGTCATCTGTTTTTTATTAATTACATCGATACCGAACCCTTGTTCTGCTCCTGGATGACTCATATAGACTAATGCAATAATTCCAAAGTTAATCTTATGAGCTAGTTTTGAAGCAAGTCGCAATTCGCCATCTCCCATAAATGGATTTACTATCACAGCATCAAATTTCATGATCGATAGATATTCTATGGCGATCTCATTTGTGCTTTTGATATCGTTTAATTTTAAATCTGCAATAGACACTAGGCCATAGCGATGGGCTAGTCTATTTATCTCGGTTAATTCAGACAAAGAAAGAGGCAATATAAGATGAAAATTCATTTTAATTGCACATATATGATGCTGCAAAAGGCTGATCATAGATTTAATAAAATTTTTTAAATCTTTTCGTGGAGTGGCATCAAGAGCTAAAATGATATGGCTCTTTTTTCTTTTCGAACTGTTAATGATTCTCTGACGATATGAACTAGATTTATTCGTTTATTCCCACCAGCGGATGTGTATGCGCTAATCTAATCAATTTGAGATAAATATATCCATGCTCATCTAACCTGCCACAAAAAGATGGTTGTTCGATTTTCTGGCTAGAATATCGTAAAAAATGATCTTTAGGTTCCTCATTCAGAATTACATAGTAGAAGTAAGATTTAGTTTCAGATTCATTCAGACTCATCGTAGCTCCTACAATAAGCCTTGAATTGCTATCATTAACCCTCCTATCAGTACCGTTATGGTCTTTGAAAAGAAACAAGGGTAGTGGTGGCTCATCATATATTGTTTTATAAGCAGCAACTTTTGCAAGACTGGAGAGGTCCTTTAATCTTATCGCTAAATAGCCTGATTTTTTTTGCACACGTGCTATTTTTGTTAAAGCAGAAGGAAATTTGTCTATATTTATAATTGGAGAATAAACAAAAGAAGGATTGACAATAGAGTCCACCACCATAACTTCTTCAATTCCTCCAATGATTCTGTATGCAAGATATTGTCCGTCTCGATGTTGTGGACTATTTACAAAATAAATTACTGGCCTACCATCGATGAAATCAGTCTGGACTGCAAATATATATTCGTTATTCATTATCAATGAGAAAGCTGGTAAAGGAGCACGTTCTAGCGCACATACTAATCTGCCGAAATCTTTCATATCAGATAACTCTACATAACAGGGATATTTCAGACGCAATTTATATAACTATTCAATAAATGAATACTATTAAAATCATCCGCAAGCATCGGGGTTAAAATTTTTACTTGGGAAAAGCGAACAATAGACGAGATTGAATGACTCCGACATAAAAAATAAGATTACACACTTGCTGAATCTTGCAATTATAAATCTTGACAGTTACCATTCAGCTGGCAATAATAACTCTATGTTATTATGGCATGCTTATGTCAATATTGAATATGCCATTTTGATTTTGAAATTAACTTTTAACAGTAAGAATGAAATTCATCCACAATTTAAGCCAAAGAAAAGCAATCTAAAAGATGCAATTGTGACAAAGACTATGATGAATTCCCAAGATAATAATGATGTAATTAAAAGACTCAAATTTATTCTTGAGCATTTGAATTTTCAAGATAATAAACTGTTACTTAGAGAACTGAGATTACAGAGAGACATTATAAAAAATTGGTTGCAAAAAAAAGAGTATCAATAGTGTAATATACTACCATTAAATTCTGAGTGATCTTTCAGTATTCTGCCCGACGATCAATTATATCGTTCAATTCAGCGCCTGTTCCTATTAATACAACTTTTATTCCTGTCTCGGCTTCTATATTTTGAATAAACTCTTTCGCTTCATATGACAACTTGTTAAATTCAGTTATACTACCAGATTCTGGGAATATGACATCGAGCTTGGTTACCGCCAGCTGTGTAGCACTATTCAATCTTATGGCTTTCTTTGCTAGGTTCATATCAAATGGTGATGCTCTTCTCTCTCTGCCTGTAACGCTTCCATATTCAAGCCAGCCCCTTTTCTTTGCCTCCTCGCGACTAACCTCGTTTTGCAATGGACCACCTCCAACACGTGTGACATAAGATTTGAATACAACAAGTACTTCATCTATCTTTTTCGGACCAATACCCACATCCGAACATATTCCTGAAGCAGTCACATCTTTAGAAGTTACATATGGATATTCACCATAATAGAGAGATAAGAAAGTACCTTGTGTACCTTCCACAATCACATTTTCTTTATTGTCCAAGGCGTAATTAACAGAGGCGCTTACATCCTCAAGGTATAGGGACAACTCATTGATATCTCGAGCAAGTCCTAGGAGCCGTGAAGCGCGATCTGCATTTGCAGGGCCTGTTCCACTTCCTGTCGTACCTATAAAGGCTTTAAAGTGGTCTTGTACACTGTCTTTTTCAATGTGTTTTTGATCAATTATTCCGCATTGCGCGTCAATAAAGGTCCTATCGTCTGCATTGAACATTTCTATTTCTTTTAATAATATATCAGGATTAATCAGAACGCCAGCACCTATCAGCAATCGAGTCGAGAGATTTATTGCTGCGCTAGGCAACATTCTAACTTTGTATATTTTACCCTCGTGAACGAATGTATGGCCTGCGTTAGGTCCTACTCCACCTCTAACAGCAATTGAATAGTTATCTTTTTTGGCAAGATATGCTATTATTTTTCCCTTCCCTTCATCGCCATAGAATCCTCCAACCGTTACAATAGATGGCATCTAAAATCGGTTCTAAGAAGTGGCTATTTAATCCTAGTTTTGTTATACAAATTTTGATCTGTTGTTTTAAGCTTTTATAATCAAATATAGAGTATAACCGTGTGTCAGTCGATCAAAAAGCTTCTGTTGACATTCTGCAGATCGTGGGGAACCTTCCGGACTTTTTAAGAAAGCCAATAATAACAAAAAAGCTCAATGAATTCTATTCGCTAGACGAGCCGAGCAAGTTTGAAACAATATCTATGATCCTAAGGGGTAGCTCTTCAATTGAATCAAATAAGTTATATCCGTTGATAAAAACCTGGCTAGAGATTTTAACAGATTTAGAAAGTAATAAAGTAACCGAAATATTTAGAGTCTATTGTGAAGTTTTGCTCATTAATCCTGTTTTTTTCGAGAAATTGAATATTAGGCCTCTGATTGATGCCTACCTAGAGCTTGAAAACAAAAACAAGATGATATTGTCAGACTGTCTGAAAGAAGTAATTTTCTTATTTCCAAATAGGACAGAAATTTCTAAGGCAATCCCAAAATTGATCTTAGAACAGCTCAAAATCGTATAGATTTATCTAAGGTTGCGGCCTTTTGTCAGGATTCTTTTGTAACTCCCCTTCTCCTTTTTCTAGTCCAAAGAAAACCTTTTCATATTTTCGCAGGAGTTTTCTATGTTCAGGTAACGACATGTCTAGTCTCATTTCATTCATAACCATTACTGCCTGAGTTGTCCACTCTTTCCAACAATCGGCACAAGAAGGATATTTTTCAGCGGATGGATCATCAACAGTCTTTTCATCAAATGCCTTACCGCACTTTAGACAGCTTTTTGTCATCTCAGAATTATACGTGAGTCTCTCGTTATTTTATTCTTTATTCTCTAGACCGCGTACAATAAGAGGATTTTTGATATTTTTAGAACTATATTTCTTTCTTTTGTCTTTACTACTTTTTTCAATATCATCAAGAGGTAACGCCAATATTGTATGCGTATATGATAGATTAGAACTATAACTTATAGAAATCAAAGTGTTTGTAATCATTTATAACTATGCCTGGAATCGCCTATAGACAAATGTGCTTATTACTGGAGTTCAGAAGATTTGCTATTCATCTCTCGTTATTTGTAAATATGTGTGATTCAGATCGACTAATCAACTGATTTACGAAAAAAATAAAGATGGATTGAAAATATAATGGCAGAAGGGGCCAATAGGGCATGTGAAGTTTGTTCTAAGTCAATACACTAATTACTTATCTTCTCAATGATGGTTATTTTTACCAGCCAATATATAATTAGTAAAATAAAAAAAGTGGAGTGGTTATGGTTCTTGATTATCCTGTTGTATTTTGGGCTTGTTGTTCAGTCATTGTCATTGATGGGTTGTTTTCCATCATTGATGCGTTGTTTTCCATCATTGATGCGTTGTTTTCCATCATCGTTGCTGTTTCTGTTCCAGTTTGATTGCCTGTCATTAATGGTTGCACTGTTGCCAGTGTTGAATTACTTGCAACAACGCTTTCGCTGCCTTTGGGAGCTACTGCTGTGCCTGGAGGTTGGTCAGTTAGAGTTGAGTTATTGGCAGCGACTACAGCCAGTGCACCGCCCTTGTATACATCATGCATATCATGGTCAACACCTACGTATACTCCCTCTTCTGGAAATGTCGTTTCAACAATAGAACCCGAGCCTGCTGGAATACCATATGTCTCATCATTTAGCAATGTAGTTCCATATCTGTTCTTGATAGCTCCATCGCGTACTGCGTCAAGCATACCGGAGATGAAATGGAATGCCGTGTCGCCGTTAGGACCAGAGTTTACTATATACCATCTAGTTAATTCACCTGGTTTGACCTTGAAGGGTTGGGCATCTGGATTCAGTACAACTTTAACTTCTTCGCCGATTGAGGGTACATATTTGTGAGCCATACCATTAGTCAGAATAAGAGTTGCATTATTATTAAGAAATTGTTGCAAATCAAATGACCCTGCTTTAGAGGAGTCGGCTACATTACTATAGATTTCACCAAATGCCAGATAGAATTCCTTTGCTGGTTTTTCATTCTTAGGATGAACCACTATACCTCCAGACATGCCATTTGCAATATGTTCCCATACGCCAAATAATCCGTCAGCACCGCAGTGATAAAAGAAGAAACCTGGAGTATTAGCATGTAATGTATATGTCTTTGATTCACCTGGCTTTACATTGCCTGATATTACGTTACTTGGTCCTATTCCTGCATGAATATCCAAGCTATGTATTACTTGACCGTCATTTCTTACCGTAACTTCCAGTGTGTCACCTTGATCAACTGCAAATACTGGACCTGGAATTGTACCATTCCAGACCATCGCATTATATGTAACCCCGCCTGGATGAAGGGCATTGTCAGGAGCCACTTGAACTTCTTTTTCACTTGCAACTAATAGAACTTTTTTTGTAACACCTGTTGGCTGTGCTGATACTTGCGCTGATGCGCCTGGAATTCCTCCTGAATTAAAAGGAGCAAAAATGAATCCTGCTATCAGAACACCCGCAATTATACCTGTGATAACGACGTTGTTCATTGACGCGAGGTAAGTATGCTCCCTATTAAAACCTAACCTTTTAAATCAAGCTATTCATAACAAACTATCATAGAGACTTTACTTAAAATACTAGACAATTATTGCTGTTAACAAAATAATATTAAGAATGATGATGTTTAAGTGGTTCAATTATAATAGGAATTATTTTTTAGTAGGTGAGGCCAATATACTATAAAGTACTTGAGGCTCTTTCAAAAGAAAAAAAACATATACTGTTCTATTTGTAATAAGGAACTCAAATATAAATATAAACCAGCCAGAGAATGGAATTTAGAAGGTTATTTATGTGCAGACTGCCATATCGAGAAAACAAAGGAATTTATCACTAAAAAGCAACAATATGAAGAAGCTCCTGACAACTGTGTAATATGTGAAAAGGAAATTGAATCTGAATCAGAAAAAAAGAAACCTCGATGGCAGTGGAATATGGCTTCAGGAAGTTTGTTGTGTAGTGATTGTTTTGAGAAGAAAGAATTAAGTTATAATAAAAGGCTAAATTTTTGTTCTATGTGCAACAAAAAAATAGGTTTCATACGTTATAATCCCAAACCCAAGTGGAAAATAGATGGACAATTATGCAAAAATTGTTGGGATAAGAGAAATCAAAAGGAGGTACAAGAGTAGATTTGTTTAAGAAGCACATTTGTGAAAAATGTGGAAGGAAGTTTAGGAAGATGGAGAAAATGATGCAACACGTAGATCTTATTCACGGAAAAGGTCTTTTATATGACTGTAAAATGTGCAATGCGAGCTTTGAGGGAATGGAACAGATGCGTGATCACATTAAGAGATTCCACTCCTACAATAGAATTGTAGAACAGAGAAATAATAAAAAAAGTAATAATGATTAACCAGTTATTTAGGGTATTTAGAATTCGAAGTCTTATATAATCGGCATCGTTACTATATGCTACTCCAATTAGAAGGTCTGATCTGATCTACTTGCTACAGATAACATCATTAGATATGATAGTGGATATTAATAAGAGTACAGTCATAACTGTTATCGATTACAAAGAACATTTATTATTATTATCCTAGAGTAACAATCCCGTGTTGATTTAATAGTAACTTGATAAAGATATTTTTAATACAATAAAAGACAAAAGATCAGTGGACCTTGAATAGTGTGAATAGTGATAATTAAAAAATAGACAATTTCAATAATTATCTACTGTTATTTTAGGCGATCTGAGTACAGTGACTACGGCGGCATCATCATCAGGTATGCCTTGTGATCGTTTCACTAACGTTATGGTCGTTTTTATTTATTATTTATTTTTTATTATTATACTGCTAACATATTTTTACTCTTCTTTATGTTAAGGAAAATTCGAATCTATAACATACTCTATCTGGCTTATATCTTTTTTCTATTTTGGCCCGTTTCTTTTATAAGTAACTTCGTAGCCTTTTCGGTAAATTCATTAAAATATTTACACGACAACAGGAATTCAGTAATATCATCTATTCCACACCAAAAATGCTTTTTAGGACATGACTATTACATCTGAAGTCTCATACTTTATGTTCTTTGATCCAGTCTGCTAATACCTAGTATTACAAAATCTACAAAGATTCTATTCCAGAGAAAAGGCCACCAGGATATCATTAACATCTAAGAAGCTTACATTATTTATTGCACATTTTCTTGTTAGCGGCACCTTCTCTAACTGCAAGATTGAAGTGGACAAAACATAATTTTGTGTAACGATAATTTTCTTGTTTAAACTAATTGCTTTAATATCCACTTATATGCGACCAGAAGTACTGAAAATGTCTTTGATTGTTTCTGTAATTCCTTTTATAATAAGAATTATGCCTTTTTAGTTCCTGGATAGTATGATTTTATTTTATATTAAATATGAATTAAACATGAATCCACAATATTTAATAAAAACAAACTTTAATTCCTCATCAGGTATTTTGCATTATGAAGAAAATTGAGGCCGTAATTCCACATGCTAGACTTGGAAGCGCATTTGCAGCCATGGAGGAACTTAAACTAGGCGGTCTGACATATTATGAGTCAAAGGGCAGAGGTCAAATTCCTAGACCTGAAATGCATTCAGGAAGAGGCACTTCTACCTATAGACCAGAATTTAATGTAAATGCGACGGTGGTAATAATAGTCAAGGATTCTGTGGTAGACAAGGTTGTAGAAAAGATTCTTAGCAGTACAAGTACAGGTCTTGCAGGAGAGGGTAAGATCTTTGTATCAGATGTCGACGACGCGATAGATATAGGATCAAAACAACGGGGAGAATCCGCTATCTAAAGCATGAGATGGATGGAAGAGTCATAATGTTAATTTGCCTTTAGTATATCCTCAATAATCTGACTGGCGTTGAGCATACCTTTTGTTTTTGCATAATCTTCTATAAACTTCAATTGCTCTTGCGAGAAACATATGGGCATCGTCTTTTCACTATTATTGCTCATGTGATTTGAAACATTGTAGAAGATTATAATTGTTCCTATTCCTGAACAGTGAATATATAATATTTAGAGAAACCAGACAGACAATATGTCTTTCATTAACTTATAAGGCGAGTTCTAAAATTGCTTAGGCTTTAACTCTTGCAATTTTTATTCTTTCCATAACCTTCCAATACTCAACCTCTCCTCCTTGCCTGATCTTGTCTCGGATTTCATCCTCGACTGAAGAGGTTTCAAAGACCTCGAATGTCTCAAGATCCATAATCTGAAGTGTTTGGTCAGAAACAGAAATTACTTGACCGTTTCTTTTATCTATTAGTGGAACTTCTACATTCGCCGATACAGGAGATACAAGACTATGCCTTGATCCATCAAAAACTCCTATTGCTGCTACTCTTGCTTTTGCTGAACCATGCTTTCCGGGTTTGCTATGGTCGTATGAAACTATCCTGCAAGGCTCGCCATCTATCATAATATAAGAACCAACTTTAAGGCTGCCAAGATCCATTGGCCTGCTCAATTTTTATCAGATTTTTAGGACTTATATTCATATTTAGGTATATCTATTGCAGTTGAATAATTATAAGAATACAGTGCACTAAAAAATTATTGTCGCTCGTATTGCCCTAAGGAGAACAAATCACAATAAATTTATTTCTTTATATTTTATTTTTAAATTTAAATCATAAAGTCTAGCTACTTTTGTATTTTAGTTTTACAAGGGTTATGATACAGCACTACTTTTTATGATTAACTCACAAAGCTACTTTATATTTGGAATGTACTTACCATACATTCCAAAGTATATCAGAGAGGATAGTAATAAAGCTAGACGTGATTGATTGTTAGTAAGGTTGTAATATCCTGTACAAATTCCATATGGATATAGTATACAGGTAATACGGGATTACGAGATTTGAGGCTAATTCAACTGCAGATAGGTTCTAACTGTCCTCGCGAACTATCTGAGGTGAGATTGCTTTGAACATAGCATAGATTTGGTCGCCCATTTCGATACCCAGATCATTTCGAGCTTTTTCTGTAATCCTAGCTCTCAAGTGTAAATAGTCTGTCTGAAGGTGTACATCTGTTAGACTAACTTGTCGTACCAATTTAATTACTTGAGCTCTTATAACATTGCGTGCGCTTGTTTTAACAGCATCTTTTGAGAGAAGTACATCCTCCGGTCTTAACAAAAGTCCAATTCTAGATCCAGTAGAATAATCACCCAATGTCTCAACTAAGTCTGAGCCTACTTCAATAATTGTAATACCGTCTTCAGATTCTATCACTTTCCCTTCTATGTAATTGGCTCCAACAAATATCTCTGATACAAAATGAGAAGAACGTGATGAGACGATCGCTTCTAGCTTGCCTTTGTTCTCTATTTTACCGTGACTTAGTATCGCTACTGAATCGGCAAGAGAATAGACTTCGTCCTCGAAGTGAGTTACATAAATCACCGGAACTCCATATCTCCTGAGCACACGCCTAAACTGTATTCTTAATTTTCTCCTTGTAGGAGGATCTAGATGAGCCAAAGGCTCATCCATCAGTATAATCTTGGGCTCTACTGCAAGCATTCTTACCAATGAAACCTTCTGCATTTCACCTCCGCTAAGTCCTTGAATCTTCCTATTGCAAAGGTGAGAAATCTCCATATCATCCAAGAGTTTTTTTACATAGATCTTTTTAGCTTGCTCATCTCTTTTTTTGAGGCCGAAGATAATGTTCTCATAAACATTAAGATGCGGAAAGAGGAAAGGAGTCTGAAAAGAATATCCAACTCTTCTAGACTCTATAGTTAAATGCGTTATCTCTGAGCCATCTAATATGACAGATCCATTGTCAGGCCTTATGATTCCAGAAATGAGATTGAGAACTGTTGTTTTTCCACTTCCGGTTAGCCCAACCATCACTAAGATTTCATCTTCGACCTTCAAATCTAACGGTCCAAGAGTGAACCCTGGAAATTTCTTGGTCAGTCTGACGAGTTCCAACTCCAATCCAGTCACCAGATGGGTTTCAAAGCTTCTTCTTTTCTCAAAATATAAAAAATAGCTAATGCAATCATGGATAGAACAATAACTAATAAAATAGTAGGAATAGCGTTTGAAAGCCCTCCAACCGCATTGTCTTCAAAGACCTGAATCGAAATAGTATGGGGATTATAAGCCATCATCATAGTTGCTCCTAGCTCTCCCACAGACCTTACCCAAGCCATAATGAAGCCTACAAGAATCCCTGTCTTAGCTAGCGGAAGAGTAACATGAAGGAATGTCTCCAGCCTATTCTTTCCCAGGATCCTCGCTACTTTTTCATATGACTCATCAACAGATTCGAACGATGCTTGACTTGCTAGAATCATGAATGGAGAAGCAACATAAGTTTGTGCTATGATAACTCCAAGTATAGACTGAGTGAACTCCAGCGGAAATGCTTTTCCTAGCATTGAGTGGGGACCGAATATGCCTAACAGCAGTGCTCCACTTGCAAGTGGAGGAAGAACTAATGGGACGATGACTATTAGTCTTACCAGAAACTTACCCTTAAAATGAATTCTCGCTAAGGAGTATGCTAATGGTATTCCGAAGATTGCTACAAGAAGAGTTGAAATTGTTGCAGTAATCAAACTAAGTATAAATGCGTTAGCCACCTCGCTTCTTACCATGGATTCTAGAAACGTTGTAGGCTTCAATAAAGTGAAAATATTGACAATTGGGTATGATACATAAGCAACCATAGCGCCGGCCAATACCAAAAGTATCATGTCAAACCGGCTACGCTTTAATCTGCCAGGCGTATTTTTTGTCAGATTTCTATCCTTCACTTCTGGTCTCCTGCAACAACAGATTTAATAACAGAAGGGACTTTCTCAAAATCTCCCTCTATGCTAGGCTTGATTGGATTTATTCCATTGTTTTTAAGTAGATGTTGTCCTTTCTCAGAAAGCAGGAATTTTACAAAGACTATAGATCCATCAATGTTTCTGCTTGTCTTCAGTATTGTATTAGAGAATAATATTGGCTCCCCATAGATTGTCTGGCCGGTCCGAAGAGTGTAGGAGGCTTGACTATAAAAGTTGGAGAATGTGAGATTGCTAAGGTTTATTTCTTTTGGCAGCGTTATATAAAGAAGTCCTCGTGCAACAGCTTCATGTTTATAGGAAGCAGCGGCATCTATCTGACCAGACTCCAATGCGGTCTTGAGTGACTCTTCCGGAAAGATCTGATCGGGATTCCTATCATCACCCAGGATTCTTTCTTTAATTTTCTGATCACTGTAATATAGGTTAGCGAGCTCGGCACTTATGATCGTGTAGTAACCCATTGGATCCAGCTCAGGATCAGTTCTTCCAAATCTAAAGCGATCATTAGAGAGAACCTCGTACCACATAAGCTGACCCTTCCTAGCTTTCTCTAAATTGTTAAAGAAGGCGCTATTTGGCGTGTAAGCGATAACTAACTCAGCTGAAGCAAACTTCACTAGCCATTGAGCTAGAACAGGATTGTGATCAATCAACTTCAGAATGGGGATTCTCGCTGCACTTACGAATACATCCGGCGTTCGTTGTTCATCTATTATCATATTTGCTATTTGCAACGAACCCCTACCCTCACCGAGGTAGCCGTACCCCGTGTCTTTTTGGAACGATGGACCCAGCGCACTCTCGAATGTCTTTAGTAGAGAGCCAGCATACATTACGAAAACCTTTCTCCGATTGAATTCATGTAGGTCAGTTTCAACTAGGAACCATGTAGTGATAGCTAAGGATACTGCAAGTACTGTCAACAGTATGATAACAGACTGTTTCTTAAGCCGAATCAATATTGGTGTAGCCTCTACTATTTTTAAATAATGCTACCATGTCACTATTACCTGCCTTATCACTACACGTCTCCAAGTATCGCTGTCTTATCAATGATATCAAAAAATGCTTACCACGCTAACAGTCATTTTTAAGAGTAACATTCATCAACTTTTATTTTAATGTTAAATACTGTTTTCCTAGTTCTTCGATATCAAATGTTACCTAGCAGAAAAGTACAAGACATGCAATAAATATCGATATACCCGTAATGCTAATTACTTTAATTTTTCTAATATAGAGAAGCTCATAAGATTATTTAGAGAAATTCCCTTTCTAGCCACGTCCCGTCTGGTTCTTTCACAATACTTTTTGTCGCTCTGGTGTGTTTTTTCTCCTTCTACTTCAAGCAGTATAACATTCTTTGAGTAAGGAAAAATAAACTTTAATTGCTCTGTTGTTAAGATTCGAATATTTGCTAAACTTGCTCTTTGTACCCGCTCGCTTTTAATTATAACGTCTGCAACATCAGACATCTCCATTCCACTGTAACTGTATTTCGTAAAATAGATCGAAATATAGTTCAGCTTTTTGCCACAACGCTCAAATAAAGCACTATCTAATGTGAACATGAAAGACAAGCTATCTGTATTTTGTTTTCTAATGTCTTCTAAAACAATCTGCATATCTGTAAACGATGCAAGGATATAGTGATATGCCCTTTTAGGAAAATATGGAAGAGTTTCATCAGAGAATGTTGCTGTGACAAAATAAATTTCAAAAATATTGCTATTTTGTCTCCACTGATCTATTAAGGAGCCATATCTTTTTTCATGTGGTGTACACACATATCCCAGTACGGCTCCTACCGCCGCACCCAACCCGATTTCTTTTGTTTTGCTAACGTATATATATTATGAATCGGTTGAGAATTTTTTGAAACATTTTCTAGTAACGATAAGATAATTATCTTGAGCACGTAATCCTAGTAGTTTTCAATTTGCTAGGATCGGCAGTTGTTATGCAATATTTGTTAAAACAAGTTGTGTATTATACCATCGAACAAGCTTACCAGCAAAGCCCGGCATATTAGAAATACACATGCAACTAAAATCAAATAACGTTGAATGGCCATGACAATTCTAATTTATTTGGTAGAATAATAAATTATATCTGAATTTAATATTTTTATGATCAAAATAATTTCAAGTTACTAATACTTATATTCTTTCTATCAGAAATAATAATAAGCGTATGAAGACTTCACTTTTAATGATTATCATGAAAGGAAGTTTTAAAGCAGGTGACAAGATTTTTATCCTCATTTTCTTTCCGACAGGCATAAATCATATATTTACCTTTCCTGGCAAATTTAGATGAGACTTTCTCTAATATTTATTCAGATTGGATCATGTTTCATAAGCATTATGCAGATAGTATTTGAATAAGAAATCAGAACCGCACTTTATAATCAAATGCTTTTGTACTATCGGCTGTATGCCACTTTGCCGATCCCGCTTCTTTTATTTTAGCTTTGTAATAGGGAAGTGTTGCGTAGCAAATCATGACACACAATGCCCCTATTGGATCATGAATATAATTGCGCGCTCCTTCAATAACAGCAATTTTCAAGGGAAGATTAATCTTGAATTTAGAATAATAAGCATGAATCTGCTTGTGGCCAATATCTGCCCTGACAACCTGTGAAGCAAAGTCAAAGAGGTTATTTGCAGGTAGAAAATAAATTAATGCACTATCATCATAGACAATGTTTAAGCCAAATTCGAGGATCTTACACTGAAGATATAGATCTATAGCGATTATGTTATTCGGAATAATTACTTTTTTTGCAACTGCTGAAGTCACTGAAAGTGCTCTACCCATGACGGTATATTGTGATATCATCTGTTTCCTGACTGAACGGAGCCAGTATGCAATGAACGTAGATGCCCTTCCAGATATGCCCTTAACTGGAGTAGGTTGCGGATTAGAGGCGCAAAGACCTATTCCATTTTTCAGAGAAGAGGCAAGTTGTGCTGTAGTATATTTGTCGATAACAATATCAGCATCATATAATACAATGACATCTCCAGTCGATGAGTGAAAGATCTCATTCCAAGCTGCTGCAGCTCCTCTTCTTTTATCGTGATGCATCAAATTAATTGTAAGATGGGTATTTTTTTTGGCAAAGTTTTCGACGAGTTCTGGTGTTCTGTCAGTCGAATCATCTGATATTATTATCTCTGAAATGAAAATGTCTTTTGAAGTTTGAGTGACAAGCGAATCTAAAAGGCTGATTATATTCCGTTCT
>JGI24806J26614_1000106_pt2 | contig 17149 bp, 14 predicted proteins | sample Kansoi200umMDA_FD_26614 | JGI IMG/M metagenome (IMG submission 26614)
CCGGGAAATTTGCGTGGAGGTTTTTCATGGTACCCCGTGATCCTAAAAATGAATTCGAACATCCGGAAATGAAAGTGGCATCCAAAACCTGGGATGTAGATTCTGATTGGAAGGCAGGTGGAGGTGGGACGTCATGGGGCGAATTTGCCTATGATCCATACCTTAATCTTTTGTATGTGGGAACCGGTAATGCCAGTCCTTATCCCATCTGGTATCGCAGCCCAAAAGGTGGTGATAATCTTTTTCTTGCTTCCATTCTGGCTATAAATCCCGATAGTGGTAAGTTGGTTTGGTATTATCAAACCACTCCCGGAGAAATATGGGATTATACCTGCACAATGAATATGATACTGGCTGATCTTACAATTGAAGGGAAGCAACGCCAGGTGTTAATGCAGGCACCTAAGAACGGTTTTTTTTATGTGATTGACCGGGCAACAGGAAAATTGATCTCAGCTGAAAAATATGTGCCCGTGAACTGGGCTAGTCATGTTGACATAAAAACAGGTAGGCCCGTCTTAACCGGGCATGGGTGGTATAAAGATTCCATTCAATATATTTTTCCCGGTCGTGCAGGTGGTCATAGTTGGCAACCGATGAGTTATAGCCCGCAAACTGGCCTGGTTTATATTCCTACAAAAGATGTTCCCTTTATTTATAAATCCATAGACAGTTCCAGTTATAAACCGGGTTATTCTAATACGTTTGCTCTGATGCGGGCGGTTCCTTTAGCTGATGAATACAAATACCTGCAAAAAAATTGGCCAACACCGGAAGGAGAAATATTGAAAGCCTGGAATCCGATAACGCAACAAGAAATCTGGAGAGTAAAATTGAAACAAGATCAAATTGGCGGCGTACTTTCTACTAATGGCGATCTTGTTTTTGCCGGCACAGCGAGTGGATATCTTATGGCTTATAGCGCGAAGGAAGGACAAAAGAGGAAAGAGATTCAAGTGGGTACCGGGATAATGGCCGCGCCAATAAGTTATGAAGTAGATGGAGAACAATATGTGGCTATTATGGCAGGATATGGTGGACTCGGCCTGGCATTAACCGGTCATGAAGATGCCTCGAAAAAATATAAAAATATAGGAAGAATCATAGCATTCAAACTTAACGGAACGCGCACTCCTTTACCGCCTGATAAAATACGGGATTCCATAATACCAGTTCCACCGGAAGGTACTAATAACAAAGAGATACTTAACAGAGGGGAAAAAATCTACCAGTCACTATGTGTTACCTGCCATAGAACTTTTGGCGAAACGCACTTCAGTGATGTTCCTGATCTGTCCATGCTGTCCAAAACCACTCATAATGAGTTCAATGACATTCTGCTGAAAGGAAAATTAAGTTATTACGGCATGGCCGATTTTTCGGATGTACTTAACCGTGAAGAGGTCGAAGCGGTTCATCAATATTTAATCTCTGTCCAGAAGGAACGGTTTGAAAAGAATCGAAACAACAAAAAAAATAGTAATTAAAGAATGGTAGTCACCAGTTAACCTAAACATAGAAACTATTTGTAAATTACAAAAGTATCATGCCGGCCTATCATAATTTACGTTTACCCATCCTTCTAAAACCAACCTGACTCATGCTAAAAAATCCAATTGCTCCATTTGAAATGGTTTTTATAATACGCTACGTCATGAAAAATATTTTATTATTAGTCCTACTCATTGCTGCGGCAACATCATTTTTACATGGTCAAACTGTGTCACCTGGTGAAAAGCAGACAAAAGATATTTCTAACTTAATTGATAAGTATTCCGAGGCGAGGGAAAAACGAGATACGCATCTGCTTAAAGTTATTTTAACCACAGACGTTGATCAATTGGTTTCTACCGGTGAATGGAGAAATGGCATAGCTGCTTCTGTGAAGGGAATGTTGAATAGCTCAGCCACCAGCCCCGGCACAAGAACGCTCGTTATTGAAAAAATGCGACTTCTAGATCAGAATAATGCAATTGTTGATTGCAGATATGAAATAAAAAATGCAGACGGCAGCCCTCGAAAAATGTGGAGTACTTTTATAGTGGTTGCTGTTCAGGGAACATGGAAAATCTGTGCCATCAGGAATATGTTGCCAACCACACAGTAGTACCTTCTTAGCCAACTACAAGATGGAATACCTCGGTGGTTTTCAGCAACAACACCAGGACAACCGAAAGCCTCCGGGCAAACCCAGAGGCAATCAAGTTCATCCTTATTTTCTCATTCCTTCATCAAACGTCTTCTTAAGAGCCTGGCTGATATCAAAATAATTTTTCCTGCGGCGGTTTCGCACCTGCCAAACGCAAGTAAACGGTGGTTTGTCCCCGATGATGTGTTTGATGTTCAAAACACTTGGCCAATGCCGTTCCTTTTGTCATATCAAATCTGCCAAATAACTTAGTTGTTTCGCCTAACTGGGCAGGAGTCATTTTAGTGACATTGGTGATGACAAAATCATATCCTGCCATTACAAGCTTCGTAACATTTGCTTTAGACTTATCTGCTGTTTTTTCAGATTCACCCTGGCCGATAGGACTTTTTACACCTGTTGCAGCTGCTGTAAATCCGTAATTAGCATCGGTTAAATGCAGCATTTGTTCAGCAAATGAGCGCATTTCCGGTGTAGGTTTTAAGGCATAGCCGGATTCGGGCATTGAATCGAGGTATTCCTTGGTGTAAGCTTTGGCTCTTTCCCAATCTTTGATGATTTCACTAACAGATGTTTGTGCCTGGGCAAAGAAGGTGATGCACATGGCTAAACAAAGCGTCGTTAATAGTTTGACTTTCATTGGTAGTTTTTTTCGGAAATTACAATTTTTTTTCCCAGTGTCGACGTGTGGCTGCCAAGTTTGAGTTTTTTCGTGGCCCGTGGGGGAAAATGACTGCTTTGATGAGTCATGGTGTATCGAGAAGTCTAAATAAAAAGGGTTTCAATCGCTTGAAACCCTTTACCAGCTTGTGCTCCCCCTATCCGACTTGAACGGATGACCCTCTGATTAACAGTCATATTTTTAGCCATCAACATCAATGATTATAATTGTTCATATTTGTTCGGAATCGTTTGAAACAGTTTACTGGCAAAGACCTTGGAAATTTAACGAAGTCCCTGAAATTGTCTATGTATCCGTTTATCCATCCAAAATGTATGCAAATCGTATGCAAATGGCTATCTTGCAAACCTTATGAAAGCAACTACTGCAATAATCCACGATACCAGGAGACAAAGGAAAGATGGAACATTTCCAGTTAAATTGAGAATAACTTTCAACCGGGAACAAAAATATTATCCGACTTTTTTTAGCCTTTCAATTGAAGATTTCGAAAAAGTAAAGGGGGTCAAACCCCGAAATGATTATAAAGACATATCGCTGAAATTAAATGAAGCAGAAAGAAAGGCTTCTAAAATTATCGAATCACTCACCGTATTCACTTGGCAATCGTTTGAAAAGAGTTACTTAAATAACAAAGTAGCTACAAGTTCTCTTAACCAAATGTTTGAAAACTATTCGAAAGAATTAAGAGAACAAGGAAGAATTGGAACAGCGGTATCTTATGAATGTGCCAAAAGCAGTTTAAATAAGTTTTCCCCCACAGCCAAGCTGGCTGACTTATCACCTGAATTCTTGAGGAAGTATGAGAAATGGATGCTCACCAATGGAAATAGCGTAACCACTGTCGGAATTTATCTCCGCTCGGTCAGAACATTGTTCAATAATGCGATCTCTGATGGGGTACTAAACAAGGAACATTATCCATTTGGTAAAAAGAAATATGAGATTCCTACCGGAAACAACATTAAAAAGTCACTTACTCTTAAAGACATAGCGTCGATTTATTACCATAAACCGGACCAAGGTTCAACAGCCGAAATGGCAAAGGATTATTGGTTCTTTATGTATTTATGCAATGGTATAAATGTTAAAGATATGTGCTTGTTGAAATATGAAAACCTTAAGGGTGATGTTTTGGAATTTGAGAGAGCAAAAACAGCACGTACAAAAAGAAGAATTGAACCTATAAGGGTTTCGTTAACAGAAGACATAACAAACACGATAAAAAAATGGGGGAATACATTTAAGGATGGAAATACGTTTATATTTCCTGTATTAACTAAGGGACTCTCACCAGAACGTGAAAGGCAATTAGTACAGCAACTTACGGGTGTTATAAACGATCATATGAAAGCCATTTCTAGAATCTTGGGACTTACAACAAATACAACTACTTATGCAGCGCGTCATAGCTTTGCCACAATATTGCAAAGAAGTGGGGTTAGTACTGAATTTATAAGCGAAGCATTAGGACACAGCAGTGTAAAAACCACCCAAAGTTATTTAGCCGGATTTGAAGATGAAAGTAAAAAGGAGACAATTAAAGCTTTAACTGCCTTCAAAAAAATAATGGAATAAAATACTAGAAAAACCTGCCTTACATTTATTTGAAAAGCAAAAAGTATTGTTCAGTATTGTTCGATATTGTTTTAATTCGTTCATTATATTTTTCTACTAAAAATATACGATCTCTTAAAAGGCTTTCCTGGCAAGGGTTCCAGCCATTGTGGAATTATTGTGCCAATTATGTTTACGATTTTTCTTAAAGAGTTTACCACCTTTGCATTTATTAAATCACAGAAAAACAATAAGCAAATGTACAATCAGTTTAAAGTAACTAAAGAATCGCAATTAATTCCAATCACATTTGATTCTTTACCTCAAGCAGTTAACCAATTATTTTTAAAATTGGATAACATTGAACGTCTATTGCAGCAAAACAATAGTAAACCTGACGATGCTCAAGAGGAAGTTTTAGTTATTGATCAAGCATCTAAATTTTTGCATCTATCATTACCTACAATTTATGCCCTAGTAAGTAATCGTAAGATACCATTTATGAAAAAGGGTAAGCGTCTTTATTTTTCAAAAAAAGAATTAACAAAATGGCTTTACGAAACCAAACGGGAGGCTATAATATGAGAGAAGCAAAAGCAATACGCATGATGTTTAATGCGGTTGAACAACCCTTGCAGATTTGTCAGGACGACTTTAGAAGAGTTTTGGCTATCCCACACAGAGACGTACTCGAGAGGCTATTAACACAGATACCTCAAATAGATTTTAGGGCCGTATCCGGATTGAAAGATGATGAAAAATTGCAGAAAAAGCACTTCATTGTATATGCAATAGATGAAATATTAAAGGCAGCAAAGATTAATGGATGGCAGTTGTGCCGAAACAACGGACAAACATTTGTTTATAATGGAGCCTACTGGAAAGCAATTGATAGGGAGTTATTGCAAACATTCTTTGGAAATGCTTCCGAGCGTCTAGGCATACCCAAGGCAGACGCGAAGTTTTATCAATTCAGGCTTGACTTACTGAGGCAATTTGACGCCGCGGCCTACCTCCCAGCACCGGAAAGAAAGGACGGGCTCACTCTGATTAACTTTTTAAACGGTACGTTCGTCGTTGACGATAAAGAGCAACGGTTACGTGAACCAATACCTGAAGATTTTATGACGTATCAACTTCCGTTTGATTATAACCCATCATCGAGCGCTGAAATGTTCATAGAGTTTTTAAACAAGGTTATACCGGATTTTGATAAACAAAAAGTACTACAAGAATATTTGGGATACGTGTTTGTGTCGTCTAAAAAGTTAAAGCTGGAAAAGGTACTCTTGTTATTTGGAAGTGGCGCAAATGGTAAGAGTGTTTTCATTGATGTAATGTCTGCTATGTTAGGGAATGAAAATGTCTCTAGATATTCACTCGAATCAATCACAACTCCTAACGGTTATTCACGTGCAGAACTCATTACAAAGCTTTTAAACCTATCTACCGAAATATCGGGTAAAATGGACAGAGGTTTATTTAAACAGCTTGCCAGTGGCGAAAGTGTTGAAGCAAGACATATTTATGGTACTCCGTTTACTATGGAGGGGTACGCAAAGCTGCTATTTAGCACAAATGAATTGCCAAAAGAAACCGAGAATACAGATGGATTTTTTAGACGATGGTTAATCATCCCTTTTGATGTAACCATTCCGGACTTAGAGCAAGACAAAGAGCTATCTGGGAAGATTATAGCAAGTGAATTAAGTGGGGTCTTTAATTGGGTTCTTCAGGGGCTTAATAGATTGCTTATACAAAAGAGATTCACGGACTGCGAAGCCGTTAAAGAACAAGTAAAAGCTTTTAGACAGCAATCTGACAGTGTACTAATGTTCATCGATGAAGAGGGTTATCAGGCAGACCAAATACAGCACAGCACGCTAAAAGAATTGTTTGCCGGGTATCGTATTTTCTGTGATAATTTTGGATATAGACCGTGTAGCGCTGCTACTTTTAGTGGGAGGCTTAAAGGTGCGGGTTACGAGGTGAAACGCACAGCATCTGGAAATATAGTCTACTGCAAAAAAATTAACCCTTTTAGCTTACAAAGTCTTCACAGCCTTCATTAATGAAGCAAATGAAAGAAATGTAGGCGAAAACAAACCATTTATTTTAACTCCCAAACCTAACTTCATGTATATGTTCAATTATGAATTACAAAATTTTAGAGGAATGCCAATTCATTCCAACTGCCCTGGTTGCGGCAGGGATAAAACTTATCAACGCTATGTACCCAAAACGGGGAGAAAGGGAGACGTTGAAGATCATATTGGCAAATGTGATTCGGGAATTGATTGCGGATACCAAAATAAACCACTTCCATCCGTATTCGTGCCTTCTTTTATTCCAACAGAAACTTTTTCAAGTTCATTGAATAAATATCACCATAACAACTTGTTTATTTTTCTCACAAGGAATTATGGAATCGACCAAGTAACCCAGGCGTTCGAAAGGTATTCTATAGGCACATCACAGGCTTTTCAAGGTGCGGCAGTACTTTGGCAGATAGATATTCAAAACAAAATACGTACTGGCAAGATTGTACTTTTTGATGCTAACACAGGTCTGGGCCATATTAAAGGATGGGTACACGAACGAATGGTAAAACCGTTTACGGTAAGCAACTGTCTGTTTGGGGAGCACTTATTAGTAAAAGATCCAACTAAAACTATAGTCATCGTAGAGAATGAGATGACTGCTATAGCTGCAAGTTGTAAATATCCTGATTACTTGTGGCTCTCAGCTCATGGATCGCCACCGGACAGCAACGGACGACGCGCATTATCGAACAGGTATTTCATATGCGAACCAAATACGTGGAATGGAGAGATGCCTTCCTGATAAATTAACGGCTTTTAACAAAGGGTGTATATGTTCAAAACGATAATTGCCAGTGAAATTAGCCGAAAGGCTTCACTCGTTCCACACCCCAAAGGGAAGCGCTGCTGGGCTTATATTGACGCCACGAGCCCTGTTGAAATGGTTTATGAGCGCTTTAAAGGTAAGCCCGGCGGCTTACGTTGGTTTTTTATTTGTCCTGTTACTCGAAAGCGTTGTTGTAAACTTCATTTGATAGGGAATACCTATCAACACTGTTCCGTAATAAAGGGATACTATAGGAAAATGAAACCGGCATGGTTTAGTGAGACACCTCTTTATTCCATACTTGTAAGAAAACAAGAAAGTATAGACGCAAAAGAACAAATGAACCACAAACATTTTAAAACCTATTATGCCGGAAAATTCACGAAAAGGTATTTAAAATGCATCAAGCAAATTGAATTAGGGAATGGTTTGTCGATGCATAGTATAATCAATGGAGAATTTGGAAAATAATATGTCTTTTACCTTATATGCCAAAATAAAGCTAGTGCCTCTAGATATTCGCTATAGTATGCAATATGTATGATAATCCTTAGAAGTCTAGCGAATTGATTTTCCTTAAATCCTTTACAGCACTCAACTGTCTTCCATAATTTGTTTAAATAGTATATGATTATAAATCATATATCGCAAGTAGCAAACCTATGCGAGGCCAAGTTAAATGGATATTTTTAACTTAAAAAAATTTATAGCATCTCAAACATCTTAGAACATTGATGATTGAGCACTGTTTAAGTAAATCTTGCTGGTTGTTAAACGTTCTTTATTGTTTCATCCCCACTTATATTTCTAACTTTTATTCTCAACGGCATTTTGTCACTTGTGATTTTGCCATCCCAAAAGGATTTTGATTTCACTCCGTCTTTGGTGACATAACCAAGCTTGCTAATTTTTACTTCAGTAGTGCTATGCCATTGTCCTTTGTCGTTTTCACAGTCAAGTGCCAAGAGTTCAATCAATTCCAATCCTTCTTCGCTAATGCTGATAGGTTGGAACTTTTTGCCTTTGATTATCGATTGTAAATTTCCCTTTTGATTGAACTCCCCTATTTTCTGAATAAGACGGTCACTGATGAATTTAGTAATTACTGTTACGTAGCCACCTTCGCTAGATATTGTTTTTGCCTCAATGATATCTTCAATTACAACTTCCTGAAGGAGATTTTTTAGGTCTTTGAGTTCTACTTCTGTTTCGGTGGCATTGTTGTCCTTAATGAATTTCTCCAATGCCTTATAGTCGTCAATGTCTATGTAATATACGATTACTTTTTTTGCGGTGACTTCCAGGTTTTGTAGTTCCTGATTGATGATGGTGTTAATGGTTGGAATATCCAATACCTTTTCTTGTGTGTTGAGCAAATTAGGAACATACACGGGCACGATGCCTTCTTTGCTTTTTGTAATGGCTCCAAACCAAAAACTGCTAATACCTTTTACGCCTTTCTGTAAACCAGGAATAAGCGTTGCTAACTTATCCATTGTTTGCTGTGGGTTTCTAAACAAACTCACACCATCTTTTACTTCTAAAATCTTAAAACTGGCTTTAGCTTCCTTTAGTCTGTCTCTTACAACCTGAATGCTATTTACACCAATATCGCAATGAATGAATTTTCTCCCCAATTCGTTAGCAATTTTTGCAGTGACACCACTTCCACCAAAGAAATCAGCAACCAACATTCCTTTTGCGCTGCTTGCGTCAATTATTCGCCTAAGAAGCTCTTCCGGTTTTTGCGTAGCATAATCATTATCTTTCCTTTCTTTAGACATTGAATTAAGCATATTAATATCTGTCCAAACGTTTGAAACAACAGAGCCTTTTAGTTCGTGTAAATACGTTTTATAACGAGGAAATTTAGCTGATTTAGATACGTGAATTCTGCCCTGCGCTTGCAATTTATCAAATGTATCTTGAGAATAACTTGCTAAAGTATTCCAGTAATATTTGCCAATGTTATCGTTCTGGTTAAATCGTTCCTTATATTCATCAGAAGGCTCCGTATAAATTTTATTGAAGGTAAATTCATCAGGATTGTTTACATAATAAAGTATTGAATCATTTAAGGTCGGAAAACGATTTGCTATTGCTTTGCTACTTCCAACATTAGTAGTTCGTTGCCAAATTATTTCATTTCTAAAACCACTCTCACCAAAAACTTCGTCAAGAACTATTTTTATATAATGACTCATATGGCTGTCCAAATGGACATAAATACTTCCATTATCTGCCATTATACTTTTTATTGATATAAGGTTTTCATACATCCAACTTATATAGTCTTCCTTTTGCCAAATATCGCCATACATCTTTTCTTCAAATGATTGTAGCCTATCAATTTGAAATTGTTTTTCTTCGCTTAAGTCTTGCCCAGTTTCACTTTCTAAATCTTCTAACTCTTCGATAATTTCATCAACTTCATCATTAAGTTCCTGAATTTTGCTTCCAACGATTGGATTTTTCCTTACAAATATCTTTTTGGAATAATCAATACCACTAGCAAAAGGCGGGTCAATATAGACCAAGTCTGCTTTTATACTTCTTTCCTTTAGATAGGCACAGGCCGAAATACACTCTCCACGGATAACCAAATTTTCAGAGGGTTCGTCTACTGTTTCGACCGCCTCTACTTCGTAGTATGGCATACCTCTTCTTATGCGGTCGTAAATTTTATCGTTTTCACGGTAACGCAATACTCGTTGTGTTCGAATTATGTTGTCCAAAATCGCTTGGCCTTCAATGGTGTTTGGGTAATATGGTATATATTTTACTGGCATAATTTAATCATTAAAAAACTCGTTTAATTTGCTATTCAATTTGATAATGTTGGCGGAGATATCATTGCTGTCTTCTAAATACAGAAATTCAAAGCGCTGGTAGCCAAACTTCTCTTGGTTAAGTTTTAAAAACTCAGTTTCTACATAGTTCTTCTTTTTCTGAAAAACCTTGTCTTGGGCGTACACAGCACCCTTAGTTTCAATAAGTAAAGCCTTGTGAATTTTGTCCTTCGCTGTTCGTTTCACGACCAAAAAGTCAGTAGTATACCTCCCTATATTTTTCCAGTACTTGCCTTCTTTGGCAAAGCAATTAATTACAAATTCCGTCAGGCCCCTCTCTCCATTGTAATAAATTTCCAAGTCCTTTTTCTGAAGGTCTGAGAGCTGCAATGCCTTTTGCAGCGTTGCAATTTCAAAGCTACTACTGCCGCCTGCGCCAAAGTTGTAAGGCAGATAATGAAATGATTTATTTTTCGATTTCACAACTGGTGAGAACTCTTTTTCTTGTTTAAAACTCTCATAGGTCATAACCATATTGCCCAGTCCCTGCGCCTCCAATACCTCTTTCATTATGTTGTATGCTTTTTGAACTTCGGTCATATCAACTTCCACATTTTCATTCGTCCTGTCTAATTGCAAAATCTTTTTTATATCGTCTGTTCCCGGAAAAAGTTTTGGATTTTTCTCCACTTTCGTGAGTTTTGAAGCAATGAGCAATTCAGCTTCCTTTGGAATTACTTCTGCGTGGGTTTGCAAATCTCGCTTGATACTAAACGCTACACGGATTTTAGATTGAATTAAATACACATCGTAAAGCTCATTGAATAAGCGCTGGTTGTCTTTAATATAAGTAACGGTTTCAAATATTTTCTTCAGTTCAGGTTCGTATGCTTGTAGTTCCGTTTCACTTATTAACCCAAAACTATGTCTTCTGATTTCAAATACCCATTGGTGATAATTAGCAAAAGCAATACCCGCTTCATTCACCACATCAATGTCACCCGTGTCAATATTTGAAATTCCACTGGTGCTTATCAATGCAGATGCCTTATAATCTTCCAACTTTTCGATGATGGCATTTAGTTTGATTTCGGTGTTCGCTGTTTCTTCCTCGTCAATGGCCTGGTAAATAACTCTCATTTGGTAAAAGTCAACCCTTGGCAATTGCAGATATTCCATTCTGCTGTGGCGTTCCACCATTTCAATGTTTCCGCTTCGCTTAATTTTGTTCAGTTCATTAATGCTACTATTTTGCTCTTGCTTCAATTGATTGTTAAGTGTGTCTGCATTATCTTTATTAAGCCAAATTAAAGCGGTTTCTTCATGGTCCTTGTCAACTTGTCGTAAGCATCTGCAAGAAGTTTGCAGCACCATGTTTTGTGGACTGTCGCCTTTTTGTGAAAGGATTACGCTTGTTAAACTTGGGCAGTCCCAACCTTCCTTTCCTACCTGTACTAAAAGAATATAGCGCTTTTTGGAAATAGGCAAATCTAATGAGCGAAACTCCAATGCATTCTCTTTTGGTAATGTGTAAGATTTGTTACCTCCATGATATTTTAAAATTTCAGAAGGGTTGATTTTTAGTTCACTTGTCAGAAAGGGATAAACCTCTTCTTCTAACACTTCAATATTACTGCAATAGATGGCCATTTTCGCAATTGAACCATTCTTATAAACTTTAGTTTTGTAGATCGTATCAAAGTCCTCAATACCTTTTTTAATAATTTCAAAACGGTCAAGATTAAGTCCTATTTTTACAGTTGGAGTTTTTAGGAATTTCTTTATAGCTGTAACTAATGGATAATAATAAACTGTGTTAGTAATTTGAGAAAATCTGAAAGCGTAGTTCCCTGCCTTAATAGTTTCAGCTGCGTGTAAATACGGTGTTCCTGAAAATCCCAGAACAGTTGTTATGTTTCCTTTGGTTTGCCAATAGTTAACTACTTGCCTCAATTTAATATCATCCGTTGCTGCATGGTGTACTTCATCAATAAAAATTGAAAGATTTGGAATTCGGCCAAATAACCTTTTCAAGTCGTTACTTGTGTCTTTATCTTCTTCTATTTGCAACTCAATTTGCAAATTGATGCTTTCTAAAATCACTTTTTCCGCATTCACGACAAACACCTGTCCAAATGGATTAGGCAAGCAAGCATTTACTTTTTGAGCGTTGGGGTTTCTTGCCTTATTACTTTTCTTTGCAGATTTTTGTTCGTCTAATACATCAAACTTCAATAACTTCTTTAGTTTCTTAGCTGATGGTTCCGGCAAAACCCAAGAAGGGTCAAAGTTTTCAATGGTTTTTAAACTTGGAACAATAGATGATTTTAAACCAGACGGAATAAGTACAAGAAAGTTATGAGCGAAGGTTTTATTTTCAGGTTCATTGTCTGCAAAATATAAATCTAAATAAATGAAAGCGGCCATCAAAAAGGTTTTCCCTGCACCCATTGGTAAGCTCATTAAGTAGTCGGCGTAATTTACATTATAAAAAATGCTTTTTATGATATTGTCATATTCTAATTCTGTAGGTTTGTCAACAATGAGTTTTTCAAGTTCCGGCAACAACGAATCAGTTCCGTTTTTAGTTCTAGCAAAGTCGTAAAGCGCAAAGGCGTTTTTATTAAGTGTTAAAAAGTCTCTTGCTGATTGATTGATATTAACTTTTGACAAGTCAGTCGTGTCACTAATAAAAAAGCCCTCTGAAAAGAGTTGCCAAAGTGGCTTATTTTGACCTTGAATTTTCAAAAACAAATAAATCTCAATTGCTTCAATTTGCGTATCCCTTAAATGTCCTTTGTCTCGAATATACTTTATTAAATCACTTATAGTGCAGTCGTCAGAATGCAACCATTTATTCTTTTTGCTTTGTATAATATAATGAAGCATCCCTTTTTGTATTTAATCTTTTGTTTTTTTAGTTTAACACAAATACGTCGTCTATGGTGAGTCCAAATAGGGCTAAGTACGACGTTAGAAGCTGTCGATCGGTCGGACTGTTAGACATCAAGCCTGAAAAAAACCAACACTGAATATTGTTACTAAATTTAATCAATCCTATTGAAGGCTTATATTCGTGCATAGCATTATTTCATAAATTTTATTTGCCTCAATATCATTTTAAAGTTTGATTTTATCATTTCAAATTCATCTTTTGCAACATCACCGCAATGGGCTATCAAATTTCTAACTCTATACATATCTTCGATTTTCACTCTTAACCAATGCTGGTCTTGTTGGGGAAAATTAAATTTAAAAACCTCCCAGTTATTTAAAATTATTTGTTGTAACTGAACAAAGTCGCAATAAAATAAGTCTGAATTGCCTCTTAAAGGCAAGAATTTATTTTGGTGTTCACTGGCTTTGTTTCTTAAAATAGTATTTCTAACTTCTTTGGGTAAGAGTAAAGAATTCTCCGGCTGTGCGCTTTCAATAAAAAGTCTAAGGCAATTTTCTACAAAATAGATGTATAAGTAAATTTCGCTCATCATCTTTCCTTTTTGAATAAGGTCTTCCGGCAAGGAAAGGTTGTCTGTCAGATGTTGATTATCGAATAAGATTTGATTAAGTTCACTTTCCACATCAGCAAATTGTAGCGAGTCTCCAGGCACAAAGTCAATATTTACTATTTCAAGTCCGCAATTTGTTGATTGCAATAAGAGATCAAGTGATGTTGTCACACTTTTCTGTGTTGAATTTGTAATCAACTCAAAGTTTTCAACGGGAATAGTAATGATACCTTTGGCTTCTGCATATCCATATCTTGAACCCCATTCACCTGTCTTAACTATTGAAAGTTTACAACTAGAAAGGAGCTTTTGTAAATTTTTTTTGTCGCTTAGAGAATACGATTTGTCAATATAAAACCTTAAACGCTGTAAAATCGCGTTGAAGTTTTCTGGTGGTTCGTTTGTGAAGTTACTCATGTTATATTATGATGATTACCAATATAGTCACATCGTATCTATGGCCGAATATATTAAAATTTTGAGTACCAGTCGGTTGAGATTTATTTTCCGTGGCGTCTATTTAATTTAGTTAACCGGAAGCGCTACTAGTTATCAGCCCTCAATTCTATTGGTGTATTTTAAGTTAATATCACTTAGCAAACTGAAAACCCGTTAAATGCTGTATAATAAGAGGATTTGGAAGCCATTTGCTGAGTTATTTAAGCAAATCTGCCATTTACGGCAATGTGCGGGGTATAGTTTTTTAAGTCGCTAGCCATTTACTAGCTAAATGCCTAGAAGTACCAGAAGTATTTGACTGCCAAGTCTCCATTTAGAATTTTTGATTATAACTAGAAATAAAACAAAATAAAACTAAACTATAATTAGTATGCAAATAGTATGCAAATGACCTATAATAGAAAGGGTCTCAATCTCTTGAAACCCTTTACCAGTCTGTGCTCCCCCTATCCGACTTGAACGGATGACCCTCTGATTAACAGTCAGATGCTCTAACCAACTGAGCTAAGGAGGAGTGTTCCCTTGTTTGGGGTGGCAAAAATAAGGATTTTAGATTTTATTTAGAACGATATATCGAAAATCTTTAAAATTAAAGTAGATGCCCTGGATGCCCCTAGGGTGCAAATGACAAGGTTTCAACAGTATCGAATACAGGCTACTCCTTTTTTTGTCATTTCAGCCAAGCGCCGCAGTGGCTTCTGTTGTTAATGTATGCCGCGCGCTTGAGCTGAAATCCCTGAACCTTGGGATGAATCAGGCCCTTTCAGTGCGGAGGCATGCCACGCTTCAGAAGCGTGGCATGCTAAATGCAACAATCTCAAACCTCTCGAACTTAGACCTGTGAGGTTTTCCCAAACCTCACCGGTCTGGCGAGATTATAACCACCCATCGCTTTGACTTTTAATTTTTAATCATTACATTAGTTAGCCCATTGCCTCCGTCTCCACAGGCTGCTATAATCCTCCCGGAATTCTTCAACGTTAAAATATTGTGTCATGAAAAATTTTCCTGGAATTCTTGCCCTGCTGCTATCGATTTCCATTTTCTCTTTCGCTCAATCTAAGGACGAAAAGGATGTACAGGTGGTTTTAAATGAGATCGCTGCCGCCCTGGTAAAAAACGATGTCTCCAAGTTAACCCAGATATGGGCAGACGATTATACGTTTATTTCTCCCACCGGTTTATCCCTTGATAGAAAACAGCGGGTAGCCGCACTTAATACTGTACCGCCACCAACATATTTCGTCTACTCCAATCCGAAGATTCGAATTTTTGGAAATGCGGCCCTGGTCAATACGTTAGTAAAAGTCAAAAATGACCAGGATACATTGATGTTTCACACCTCCATGGTATTTAATAAAAGCCAGGGACGTTGGCGCCTGGTAAACGCCCAGGGTACTCCCGCTGCAATGAATGCCGCTTCTGGAACGAGTGACCAGGAATCCATCAAAAAGATCATACAGGAAATGGTTGATGCCTTACTGAAGAATGACGTGTCCGTAGACGAGCGATACGTGGCTCCCGACTACGTGTTTACAGCTCCAAGTGGAGTAGTCCTGGACAAAACCCAGTCCATCAGCGACATGAAATCTGGTGACGTGAAATTTGAATCCTTTAAAGTTGACGACATGAAGGTGCAGGTCTATGGAAATACTGCTGTTGCAGTCTACAGTGCCAATGGCAAGGGAAAATATAAGGATACGGACATCAGCGGACAAAACCGCTGGACTGATACGTTTACGAAACAAAATGGACGCTGGATGCTAGTTGCACGCCAGGGCACTCGTATTGCGCAGCAATAATTTTGGCCGCCTAATGCAACACCTTGATGTATAAGTTCTCTAAACTGAACCCGACATTTTATGCGGGGCGTGACAAGCGGATTAATGGGGCTTTAGCCCAAGTATCCATGCAACATTTTCCCGAGCCAGGCAGGCTTGGGCTAAAGGCCATTCCTGTTTCGCAAAGTAATCAAGGGTAAAGCCCAATGTCATTTGTATGAGTATCGAAAGCCCTGAAAGGGCGAAATATATTAGCACAGGGTGAAGCCCTGTGAGAACGGATATTGATATGAAACCAGCCCTGAAAGGGCGAAATACAAAATATTGCGCCCTTTCAGGGCTGTATGTCAACCATGTTTTCTCACAGGGCTTCACCCTGTGCTAATATATTTCACCCTTTCAGGGCTATTAAAACTTTTACTAAATGACATTGGGCTGAAGCATTGGGTTAAATAATAAACCTTTAAGGAATGCATGTTATCGCCCATTAAATAACCCGCTTTCTTCCAATCCTACAAAAATTCCATCAGGTCGCCTTTCAACCGGCCAATGTTTAAGATGATAACCCTCACCAGTAGTATTGCGGCCATTTTCCATATTAAACCGGTATCCATGTTCGGGACACACAATATTGCCTTTAGAATCTATAAATCCATCCGACAATATCCCGCTGGCATGGGGACATGTGTACGAAAAAGCAAACATCCCTTCCCGGTGCCTTGCCAGGCTGATCTTCTTCCCATTCACCTCGACAACGGCCATATTATTGGCCTGGAACGGAATTCCCATTTCATCCTCTGCTATCTTAAACCACCTGTATTTTTTCTCCAAAGCGTTTTATTTGTCCGGTTCCCTAAAAAAACAAAATTAGGGCAATACCACTCAAAGCTTGCAAGCCTCCTTATTTACGGTTATATTGGGATAGCCGAATCAAAAAAATGATTACATGAACAAACTTAGCCTGATAGTATTGTTTGGTTTGGCAGTATCCACTCTTAACGCCCAAACAGACAGCATCACAAAAGTAAAAATAGCAATAGGCTTATCTGCACCTGAACTTCTTCACCTGGGTGTTAGTGTTAACCTGGCTAACTGGAGTCAGCTGGGAATATCTGCGGGCATCGGGCCTTCCTGGGGACAAGTATGGCCTTCTTTAAACATAGAACATAGACTTTATTTTGGAGAAATCAGCGAAAGGACTAACCGTAGGAAATTCTTCTTCAGGCAGGGTGGGACTTATTTCCCGGCAGGAAAAGAAGGAGCCGCAACATTGACAGTTGGCATCGACCTTAAATCAAAATCTGTTAGTAGCGGCTGGACAATTGATGCTGGTGCCTTTGTGTTGTTCCGAAATC
>JGI24806J26614_1000118_pt1 | contig 17146 bp, 15 predicted proteins | sample Kansoi200umMDA_FD_26614 | JGI IMG/M metagenome (IMG submission 26614)
ACTGTCTCTTCGCGGTAATCGCCAAGCCTTTTCACTCGCCTGACAATTTTCTCGTATAAATTTTTCAATTCAACCGGCCGTTTTACAAACAAGCTCTCCTTTGAGATCAGCTTGCAGGTATGCTGCTGATCCTTTCGTTTAAATGTCCTTCCGCATTTTGGACAGGTCCACATTGTTCTATTTTTTATGCAGTTTTTTTTCGATGTATTGGTCAATCATTACTTCCAGTATTTTCATAGTCACAGTTCCTCTTGATAACACCGTGTCGTGAAACTCGCGAACATCAAACTTATCTTTTAGTTTTTCCTCTGCACGCTTCCTGAGCTCCTTTATTTTAAGCTCACCAATTTTATATGCGGTTGCCTGTCCCGGCCAGGAAATATAACGGTTGATTTCTGTATTTACTTCATGCAATGATAGCGCAGTATTGTCCGAAAGATATTTTACCGCTTGATCACGAGTCCAACCTTTGGCGTGAAGGCCCACATCAATCACCAATCTGCATGCCCGCCACATTTCATACGTCAATCTTCCAAAATGAGAATAAGGATCTTTATAAAAGTCCATTTCATTTCCTAAATATTCGCAATACAAACCCCAACCTTCTCCAAATGCATTTACATAAAGATTCCTTCGGAACTCCGGCAGATTGGCTAGTTCCTGTGTCAACGCAATTTGCAAATGATGACCAGGAACAGCTTCATGCAAAGTCAATGATTCCAAAACATACAGCGGCCTGCTCGGCAAATTGTACGTATTCACCCAGTAGTGGCCGGCTCTTTTACTAGTGATGGATGCTTCCGAATATCTCCCGCCCGTGTATGTGGGGGCCAGATGCGCAGGAACTGCTTCCACTCCATATGGCTGGCGCGGAAGCTTGCCAAACAATAAGGGTAACATTCCATCAGCCTTTTTTGCAATGAAGGAGGCTTCTTTCAACAGTTGCTCTGGAGTGGTGACGTAAAACTTTGGATCGCTTCTTAAATACGAAATAAAGTCCTGCAGGCTTCCGGAAAAATTAACTTCTTTCAACACACCCATCATTTCATTTTTTATCCTGGCTACCTCTTTTAGTCCCAGTTGAAATACTTCTTCATAAGAAAGATCTGTGGTTGTAAAATGATGAATCCTGTCCTGGTAATAGGCAAGCCCGTCTGGAAAATTAGAAACCCCGATCGATGTCCTGGTTTTGGGTAAATATTCCTCATCAAAAAATTTTTTAATAGTCTTAAATCCTTCAACTGCATATTTCTTTATTGCATCTCTGCCCTCATTCTGCAAACTTGCCCAATCCTGGTCATTGATCGAAAATGGTTTTTGCAAAAACGGCTTCCAGAAAACAGTTTTTTCCGGATCGTCTATAATGTGCTGAACATAGGTATTCTCATACCCGGCTAAAATGACTTTAGGTTGATCGATTCCCAATTCCAACCCTCTTCGCATCAGGGCGAGGTTCTCAGTTATATATCTCGTAATATCCTTTAGCTTTCGGATGTAATCTTCACACTCTTTCTTTGAGGTCAATACCTCTGATCCGAGAAAAGCAAGGTCAGTGTGAAACCCGTTGTCAGAAAGAATCGGGTTCAGGTAAGCCTTGTATTTGTAGATTGAAATCTCATCTTCGATCCTATATTGCAGCAATTCAAAATTTACAAGATCATCGAAAGCAAGAGTTGCTTTTTGAATGCGGTTCAGCTTTTCATGCTCTGACCAATAGAATCGATAGCGTCGTAAAAAGTCCTCTTCTCTAAACGAGCCAAGCAAGTGTCCGGAAATACTATCCTTTTTCTTCTCAGCGTTTTCAAAGGATTTTAATTCTTTTATCACCTTTTCTATTATTTGCTTACCCTGCAAATTTTTTTGTTGGGCAAAAAGCAGACCTACGCTCATTGTGAAGAGGAGCACCGCAGTTAGTTTATTCATGATGACTATCTTTTTGGTAGCTGAAGGCGATCGTTTACAGTGCGTGAGATTTTCAACGGATTCTTATTTTTCAACTCATCAGGCAATAATTCATCAGGCCAATTTTGATAACAAATGGGTCGCGCAAATCTTTTAATGCCATCGGCACCTACAGATGTAAATCGCGAATCAGTTGTGGCTGGATAGGGTCCCCCATGTTGCATGCTCAAACATACTTCAACGCCTGTGGGCACACCATTCAGAATAAAACGGCCGCAAATATTTTTTACCGCTTCAACGAGCTCATTTTGATTTTGAATATCACTTGGCGTGGCCATCAACGTAGTGGTCAATTGTCCTTCTAAATGTTTTGCCACGTTTATCATCTCATCCATATCCTTGCAACGAATAACAAGTGAATAAGGCCCAAATACTTCCATGTGCAGGATAGGGTTATTGTTAAAGGCTTGCGCCGTTGCCGATGCAACCGTAGGTACAGCCTGGTTAAACAAGGGATCTGCTTCAGAAGCTGAAATAATTTCGACATCCTCCTGAGCTACCGCATTTGCTCTTCTTTCTACATAGTTTTTAAAAATTCCTGCGTGTAACATTTCACCAGGTGCTGTTTTTTTAACTTCTTCTCCCAACGCCTGAATAAATGTCTGGAGATCGTCATTGTCAATACCAACTATCAAACCGGGATTGGTGCAAAATTGTCCAACGCCAAGAGTAATCGACCCCGAATAAAGTATGGCCGTATCAACTGCTGATTGCTTCAATTTGTCTGGTAACAAAAAAACCGGATTGATGCTGCTCATTTCTGCAAAAACAGGAATGGGGTCTTTGCGTTGATTTGCCCAATCAAATAATTGTTTGCCTCCAAAAAAAGAACCGGTAAATCCAACAGCCTTTACCATTGGATGTTTTACCAACGCTTCTCCCACTTCGTTTCCCGCTCCATGCAAATGAGCAAAAATCCCATCAGGCATATTGCAATTGCTTGCTGCTTTTAAAATGGCCTGTGCTACCATTTCGCTGGTGCGGGCATGTGCAGGATGCGCTTTTACGATTACTGGGCATCCGGCCGCAAATGCGCAAGCGGTATCACCGCCAGCAGTTGAATAGGCAAAAGGAAAGTTTGAGGCGCCAAAAACAACAACAGGTCCAAGTGGTATCAGCATCTTGCGCAAATCAGGTTTCGGCGGATCCCGGTCTGGAACAGCTGTGTCGATTCTTACGTCCAGCCAATCACCTCTTTCGCAGGCCTCGGCATAATTGTTTAGTTGAAATATTGTCCTTTCCCTTTCATTTCTCAATCTTCCCTCAGGTAAATGAGTTTCCTCATGAGCTATTTGCAATACTTCATCACCGAGGTTTTCAAGTTCACTGGCAATAGCATGCATAAACTCAGCTCTTTGTTTCAACGAAAATTTCCTGTACATGTGGAAACTATTCCAGGCCAGCTCTACCGCTGCATTGATCTCTTGTGCACTTGCATCTTCAAACATGTTCATAAGATTTAAATAACTAAAAGACTTTGATAATGATTTTCTTTCCTCAACACAAACAATTTTAATTTTTGTCAATAATTAAAACCCAATCATTGCCCAAGCCGGTTGATGGAGCGGTGAATCCCATCATTGTTCCTTTTTTTTCAACAGCTGTTCTCTCTGTTTTACCATTTCGTGGGTTAAACCATGATGCTTTAATCTTATCTCCTTTTATGAAAGATGTATTTACTGCAATTTTCTTGCCCACCGGCAAGTAAATCATGATATAACTGCTGTCAGCGTCTCTAAAAGCAGTTATATATTCACCTTTTTTTCCTTGTCCTTCCACAACTATTGACTGATCAGGAAGGCGATTCAATACCGATCGGGATTCAATCAACTTTTTCAAATAACCAACCTGGAAGGCGCCTGGTCTGTCAATTGCCTCCGTCCAATACCGATCCGCGTGGTTAATGGTATCTTCCCTGGAGCTCAAGAACTGCCACACTGCATGGTGCCCATATGTAACACCGCAAGCTCCGGCAAAGACTGATCGATAAGTTTGTTTACGGACGTCGTAATCACGAAAATAACCACTAGCCGGGTCCCATTTGGGCCAAGGATTTACAGGATGATCCTCATAGTTCGGCTCGGCATCCAACGTTGGCTTTGCCGGTTTCAAATTTCTGTCCCGTTCGATCCATTCCCAAACGGGAACATCATGTCCGCTGCCATGACCGCTTTGCATAGTATTCATTGCAAGCCAGCTCTCATTGTGTATGTATTCTGAAGTTGAATGACCACCCCAGGTGTGATAAGTAAAAATAGCTTTCCCATTCGATCCCTCTGTTATTCCGGTGGCCATTGCTTTCCACACCGAACGATAATCAAAAGAATCTGTTGTTGGCGGACGATCACCACCCAATATCCAGATGATATTGGGATAGTTTTTATAACGATCGCCCAACCATTTGCCATAGACGAAAGCATTTTTTTCATTAAACACAACAGGTCCTTCACCCCACAACCTTGTCACCTTGTCTCCCCATGTAGGCAAGAGACCCATGAAAATATTTTTTTGCAAAGCCAGCTCCATCGTATAATCCACCAACTCAAAGTATTTTTCATTTGGCTTTTCGGGATCAAGATTAATCAATGGAACTTCTCCATACTGATTCCCTTTTTTTAATCCACTAAATTCAGCAAGTATTACAGCTTGTATTACATTAAAACCTTTTTGGCGACGGTTTTCAAGATAACGGCTTATCTCCTCTTTTGTTAATCGATGAAAAAGTTCCCATCCCGTATCGCCTAACCAGAAAAAAGGTTCGCCGTCTTCGAATTGCAGGTAATGGCCGTCAATAGTTGTTGTCAATCTTCCATGCTTCCAGGTTGGTTGACTATTTACATTGGAACAAAAAATAAAAAAGAAAAAAAGAAAATAAAACCTAAGCATACATAGTTGTTTTCTCCCTAACATCCAAGTAAATGGATAGCGAAGACCGCGCAGCAATTCCATCATTAATTACCTTCAAAACTTTTTCCCTTTCGTGTCCAGCCAGCGCTAACCTCGGGGCCCGCACGTTTTCAGTTCCTAATCCTGTTTGCGTAGCAGCCAACTTAATGTATTGTACAAGTTTGGGGTGAATATCTAATTCCAGGAGAGGCATGAACCACCGATAAATCTTCGTTGCCTCTTCAATTTTTCCTGATCGTATCAAATTGTAAATGGCGACTGTTTCGTTTGGAAACGCGTTTACTAATCCTGCTACCCAACCATCAGCGCCAAGCAATAATTCTTCCATGGCTATCGTATCAACGCCACAAAGAATTTTGTATCGATCACCAAACCGGTTTCGCAATCTTGTTACATTGCTTACATCCCGGGTACTTTCTTTTATCGCAATAATGTTTTTGCAAACCAACAATTCTTCAAACATGTCTGGGGTCACTTCAATTTTATAATCCACCGGATTGTTATAAACAATAATTGGCAGATCGGTGGAATTAGCAATCGTTTTAAAATATTCCACCGTTTCTCTATCATCACTTTTATATCGCATGGGAGGAAGTAACATTAAGCCCTGTACATTCCATGTTTTAGCCAGCGATGCCTGCTGCAAAGCATCTTTGGTACTGCTTTCGGCAATATTTAGAACAACGGGAATTTTTCCGTCTATTTTCTTCAATGCAAACTTGACCAGTTCTTCTTTTTCGTTTGTGGTTAGCGTGCTGGCTTCACCCAATGACCCGCCGATGATAACGCCATGCACACCCGCATTCATTTGTGCCTCCAGGCTTTTTTCAAACATGACAAAGTCCAATTCGTCATTAACGGTAAACGATGTAGTAAGAGCGGGAAAAATTCCTTTCCAATCTATCATACAAAAAATTTTAATGCCGTTAAAGTTAAGGCTGTTTGAACTCATTTTCGCAACGAGAAGTTTCGTGGCCGTGGGACTCTGTTATTTAATCCTATTTTTGTTTTTTTTCAAACGGTGACATAAATATGGCAAGAATTACACCGGTAAAGGAAAGCGAAGTGCTACCCTCGGTCAAACAAGCTTTTGAAAGGCATGTGGAGGAATACAAGGCAAGGATCACCAACATGAAGGGTACGCTTGGACATTCATTACCTGCGTTTGAAATATACATGCAATGGTATGTATTGTACGATGAATTAGAAAAAATATTGGGAAAGCGACTTGCTTATTTGTTTGCTTATTCAATTTCATTCGCATCTAATTGCCCTTTGTGTTCCACTTTTTTCCGGAAAATAATTATTGATGCCGGTGAAAATCCGGAGAAGCTGGAGATAACACAACAGGAGGAAAAAGTTTTGAACTTTGGCAGTTCAATTGCTGCTTCGCAAGGAAATATTACTGACGAGGTTTATAATGAGGTCGCTTCGATGTTTGATCAACAGGAGATGGTAGTGCTGATAGCGTTTGCCGGCCAAATGATTGCCACAAATGTTTTTAGTAATGTAATTCAAACAGACATTGATGAATACCTTGCAGATTATTTGCCCCTAACAAAAACAAAGTTTTCGCATGGCCACTGATTTAAAAAATAAAGTTGCTTTCATTACCGGCGCGGCCCATGGACAAGGAAGAGCAACTGCAATCGCTCTTGCAAGGGAAGGCGTTCATATCATTGCCTTTGACATTGCGAAACCGCTTAGCTATCCCGGATATGCGCTCGGGACTGAGGATGATCTCAGCACGTTGAAAAAAGAAATAGAGGAGCTGGGCGTTCAATGCCTCACACAAAAAGGTGATGTAAGGAAGGACCAGGATGTTACAACTGCTCTGGCGGCGGCTCTGACACAGTTCGGAACCATCGATATTTTATTTAATAATGCAGGCATTTGTGCCTATGGACTAGTTCATGAGCTCACCGAAGAAGAATGGGATGCAATGATCGACATAAATCTGAAAGGGGCCTGGCTAGTTGCGAGAAGAATTATTCCATTAATGATTAAGCAAAAATCCGGTGTCATCATTAATAATTCTTCGATTGCCGGCCTGCGCGGAATGAACCGACTCAGTCATTACGCAGCGTCGAAATGGGGACTCACCGGTCTCACTAAATCATGGGCTATTGAACTGGCACAATACAATATCCGGGTTGTATCTATTCATCCTACCGGTGTAAATACTCCGATGAATGATGGGCTTGCCGAGTTGGAAGGATCAACTCCAAGAGAGATCGCCGAACGTAGTGCGGGCAATCTCATCGATGTGCCCTGGGTTGAGCCGGAAGATGTAGCTAATGCTGTTGTATTTCTCGTTTCGGATAAATCACGTTTTGTTACGGGCTCGCAATTTGTTTTGGATGCCGGTCTGCTAAGCAAATAACTTAAAATAAATTTTATGAATATACTCTGTCCGAGAAATTTACAGTGCCGGATTGCATCTTTCATTGTGATTATCACTTTAATCGGAATTTCCTTCACAGCAAACAGTCAACCTAAAAATGATGAGTCCTTTGCTATTGAAAATTATTATAAAGTAAAATGGGGTTATGCCGATGAATTTATTGACCTATGGAAAAAGAATCACTATCCTTTATTGAAGAAGGCGCAGGAGAAAGGAGATATCATCAGTGTAATCGCTGAAAAACCGAGATACCATAGCGGAGAAGATACACGATGGGATTTCAAAGTCACCATTGTTTTTAAAAACATTGCATTGGCGTTTGATGAAAATCTCACCACGCCGTACAAAAAACAACTCTACCCCGATACTGACAAATTAGCCAAAGATGAGCAACATCGGTTTGAATTACTGATAGCTCATTGGGATGTGATGATAGAAAAAATAGAATTGAAATAAAATTTCGATTCAAAGTGCTTGCCGCTGCCCCGTCTCCATGGATTTATAAATAGCCCGCATTATTCTTACATCCTGTTTTCCCATTTCACCGGGCACCGAAGTGGGCCGGTTAGTTTTTATTGCGAGAGCGAAATCATCCATTTGTGCCGCTTGCTGATTAATGTTAGGCAAATCGATTTTACCATCCGATGTTTTTCCTTTTAGCCCGCCATAGGAAAACGCGGGAGCAATCTCAAACCATCCCGTTTCTGCATCCACATGCAAATGATTTTGATATTCGGAATAGGAACAACTGCATTCTGCAATTGTGCCATTATTATATTCCATTTTCCAGGTCATTGACTCTTCAACGGTTTTAAATTTTCTCTTGTCATTCTTCGGGCCCTCAAAAGCCTCAACTGCTATCGGCTCAAGGCCCGTAAGGTAACGACCGGCATTTACACAATAAATACCCACATCCATTAACGGACCACCGCCGGCTAATTCTTTATCAAGGCGCCAACCTTGTGCGCTGCTTAGGCCGTGTGCAGCAGTGATTCTCTTTACAGAACCGTATGTCTTTTGTTGTGCCAGTCTCATCATTTCCATATTATATGGATCAAAGTGCAATCGATATCCAATCGATAACATTACGCCTGCGTTCCTGCAAGCCTCAATCATCTGATCACACTCTTCAACAGTAATAGCCATGGGCTTTTCGCAGATTACATGCTTGCCGGCACGTGCAGCCTTAACAACATATTCAGCATGCATTGAATTGGGAAGTACTACGTACACAATATCGATATCACGATTGTCTTTTATCGAATCAAAATTTGTGTAACTGTAAATATTTTTATCCGCTATGCTGTATTTCTCTTTCCATTTTTCGATCTTCTTTTCAGCGCCACTAACCAGACCTGCGAGATAACAATCTGCTGTTTCCTGCAGCGCAGGTGCCAGTTGGCCTTCGCTGTACAGTCCCAAGCCTACCAAGGCAATACCCAGTTTTTTTGACTTGTTGTCCATAACTTTTAAATAATGTTTCAGGCGAGCATGAATGCGCCCCGTCTTTGATGATGAATGCAAAGATGAGCGCAACAATTGACTTTTAAAAAAAGGACTTAAAAAGCGGATCCTTTGCTGAAAGCCGACAAGGACGTTTCGGAAAATAGCGGCTAAGGGAAAGCAAGTTAAGCGTGGTCATGGCACCTCGCTCTTACAATAGGACTTCAGTGTTTTAAATAAACTATCGATGTGTTTCATTTCCGTATAGATATTTACCGGGTTAATCCGGAACCAGGTTTTTCCTTTCATTATCGTAGTAGCGAACCAAAATTTTCCTTCACTTTCTATTTTTTCGGTTACACGAAAATGTAATTGCTTATTCTCCTCGGGAGTTAGATGAGGTGTTTTATAATGCAGGCACACGGCCGACATAACCGGTTCGGTTGCCGATTCAAAATCGGCATCATCGAGAGCAAGCCCATGCAAATGTTTTGCATGCGCAATATTATTATCAACCCACGCACCGATTTTTGTCTTTCCATAATGATGAAAACTTACCCAAACTTTCAAGCTGCGAAAACGTTTGGATTGTTCAAATCCATTTACATAAAACTGGTACCGCTCGTTCTTTTGTTGGGATTGATCAGTGAGGTATGACGGCTGCATGCCAAAAGAAATGGTCAGTCGTTGGTGATCCTTGACCAAAATTGCGCCGGCATCCAGCGGTGCATAAAACCATTTGTGGGGATCAATAGTGACCGAGTCGGCCAGATCCAATCCTCTTAATATACCCGGGTAATTATTGGACAACAACATGCCTCCGCCATAAGCAGCATCCGCATGAAACCAGCAAGTTTCACGTTGAGCAATTTCATGAAGAGCTTCCAAATCATCAACAGCACCCAAATTGGTTGTGCCTGCAAGGCCGATGATACAGATGGGTTTCAACCCAAGTGACTTGTCTTTTTTAATAGCGTCTTCCAGCAAATCAATCCTGATTTGATAGTTTTCATTCGTCGGGATGATCCTCAAATTATTTCTTCCTATCCCAACCGCGTCTGTAGCTTTGTCTAATGATACGTGCCTTTCCTCTGAAACATATGCCACCCACTCTCCTTTCATTCCTTGATGCTGCGCTGAATCATTGGTGGTAAAATCCCTCGCTAATTTCAATCCTATGAAATTTGATGTCATGCCCCCGCTGGTAAGATTGCCTCCGGCTTTTTCACCATAGCCAATCAAGTCATTCAGCCATCGGATTACTCTGAGCTCCATCGCAGTTGCCGAAGGGCCGATTGAATATGCACCAAGATTTTGATTCAACGCTGCCGCTAAAAATTCCGATAGTATGCCCGCAGGATTAGGTGAAGGTGTGATGAGCCCCATGTAACCGGGGTGATTTACATGTGTACAATAGGGAATTAATTTCTCTTCTAAAAGTTTTTGAACATCTGTTAATGACTTCGGATCATCAGGAATTCTTTCATCAAACATATCATAGATGGATGCAGGCTCCACCGGGTTAAACAGTGGTTTGTCTGAAACATGCTGCAGGTAGTTGGCAATATAGTCTACAAGATTGTGACCAGCTGACCTGAATTCGTCGTAATTCATATTGGAAAATATTCGGAGGAAGTTACTAAACTTTCAGAAGTGAATTAACTGAACAACTCATGACTCACCACTCACCACTCACCATTCACATTAACGACTAATTACGGAATTCCTGGCTCACCATCAAACCATAAAATCCACCGTCTAGTATGCCGATGCCTACGCGACCGTAAGATGGACTTAAAATGTTCGCACGGTGCCCCGGTGAATTCATTAAACCATTATGTGCAATTGAAAGAGAATGTGCGAGTGCAAGATTCTCGCCGGCGGTGAGATATTGAACATGGGCTTCATTCATCCTGTCAAACGGGGACTTACCGTCAGGTGTAAAATGGGAAAAATATCCACGCGCAAACATGTCTTTTGAATGTGCTCTTGCCACTTGCGTCATTTCCGGATCTGCTTTTAACGGTGATAATCCTCTTTTTGTTCTTTCTTCATTTACCAATTCCAGCATTTTTGCTTCAAGATCAGGACGAACGTTTGGGCTCGCATCTTTGAATGGAAGCTTTACTGATTCATTGGATGCGGGATGAATCGTAAGATTATTAATTGTTTGTTTAATTGCTTTATCAAATACAGGTGATAATTTTTCATTCACCCAATCCACTTCAGTTGAAAGTCGGTTTGCAATTTGACTATTGCGTGTAGTAGTTGTTACCCCATCCCAGAGCGGCAGTGCCAGAAGCAATGCGGCTATGATTGTAGCATAGATAACCCCTACAATAAAACCAGGAATTATTCCGAGAAATCTGTTTACACCAGTATCGTGTGCCCTGTCTGTAATCCAGGCTATCCGACTCGTCACCATCCCGATTAGTATTCTCGCAACAATCACGGTAATAAAAAATGCGACGGGCAATAACCATGCACCCAATGACGGAAAAACATATTTTAGAAAACTAGCGACATAAGGATAAAAAAGAAAACCGAGTAATACGCTTCCGATCCAGTTAACTAAATCAAGCGTTCCTAAAATAAATCCTCTTTGCCATCCACCCCAGATTGCCAATATCACGATCAGTACCAGTACAAGGTCAACCCAATTCATAAATATAAATTATCGTGTGAATAATTGATTACTGCGAACAAATAACATGCCTTGAAAAAAATAAAATCGCTGTCAGGAATTAATATGAAAAAAGATTTTTTGATACGAGTATCACAGTCTGCGCCACTAAACTTACCTTAAAAGCTCGGAGACAAAAATTCCGGCGTAGGTGCCGATGGCATTACCGACCGCACCAGCAAGTATACCGGCCAATTGAAGATCATGGCGACCTAAACTGTTTGCACATATAGCCGCCGTGGCAGTGCCGCCAATATTCGCATTAGAAGCAATTGAAACAATATCCCAATCCTGCTTGAAAATGCCCCCTATTGTAAAAAGTATCAGACCGTGAATAGCGACAATGATCACGACCCAGAGTAACAATATTCCGGCTGTGCTCCCACTTTGTTTCAGAGCACTAAGATCGCAGTACGCACCTATTACTGCGAGGAACAAAAGCACCGAAAAGTATCCCAACGTTTTTGCACCTTGTATTTCCTGTATCGACGGCACATTTTGTGACCATGGAATCACATGAAGATTGGCCAGAATTGCCGCGAGGGACAATGACGAGTAAGCCGGCGCCAATATGACGAAAAAATCTTTTTCCTCCTATCCACTCAGAAAGAGCAATTAAAAGCAACAAAATGGCCATGATATAAATGGGATCAGACATTAACTTCATAATAGGTATTTGCTGAACGTTCAAAAGTTTAGTAAGCTAATGGTAGCTGAAAATCCAAACAAACTCCCGTCTATTTAGTGGCCAAGTTCATATTTCGGATGTTAACTAAGTAAAATTACCCATACCTCGTATAAAAAATTGCTTATTTTTCTTTCCAATCCTATTAAAAAGGCCAGCATTTGGAATATCTGTTACACCATCTTCAACACCGGCTTCATCGAATTATAAAATCGATTGACGTTTTTACAACCGGTCGATCCGGCCAGAAAAGAATTCTTCAACTTCTTGAGCAAGTGAGATCGATCGGTTGCACAGCTACTCTTGATGACTATGAAAAAAGAAAGCTTAGAATTTTTAACCAGCTCAATTTTTTCCAGCTAATTACGGGAATCATTGCACCGGTAATGGCTATTTTAAGTAGTGGAAGATTTCCCATTGAAGCCTGGTACATCACCACCTCACCCGCACTTATTAGCATCCTCGTGTTGGTGCTTAATGCCAATTACAAATATGAAGCGGCACTGCTGTGTTATTTCATGTTGTATCCCGTTTTTACCTGCGCTATTTACATAAACGGCTTGAATCTTGGAATTGAGTTATCGTTTATTTTATACGGCATTCTGGCGGTTTTCTTTTTAAAGGATATCGGTTATATGCTTTTTGCCATAAGTCTTTCCATGGTCAGCTATTTTATCCTTTTTGTCACATGGAAAGATTACAAATATCAACTCGAGCAACACAATTATGCAGCTTATTTAATAAATCAGGGCCTCGCTATTGTTTATATTTTTTACGGTTTATATCTCATTAAAAGAGAGAATACCGACTATCAATTTGGGATGGTAACCAAAAACCGGGAGCTGAACAAAAAAAATATGGAGATAGAATATCAACAAAAAGAAATAGTCCTAAAAGCGAAACAGGTGGAAAAACAGGCGGAAGCGCTTCGTGAATTAAACTCTGTCAAAAATAAATTGTTTTCAATCATTTCTCATGATTTAAAAGCACCAATGTATGCGCTACGAAATTTTTTTAATACCGCAAGGCAACTTAACCTTCCCGCCAGGGAAATAAAAGCGATGCTTCCTGATGTAGTGAAAGACCTGAACTATACCACCGCCCTGATGGAAAACTTATTGGAATGGGCTAAATTCCAGATGCAATCAAACCTGATTTATCCGCAAAAGTTAGATGTAAGTGAACAAATAACCGAGGTAGTGCAGCTTTTACATTTACAATCCAAGGCAAAAAAAATTTCAGTGCAGGTAAAGAATGGGATTGCGAGTTATGCGTGGGCTGATAAAAATATCACACACCTGGTTTTACGAAATCTTCTATCTAATGCCATTAAATTCACGCCTGAGAATGGCCGCATAGTTATTGGGTTCAGCGAATCTTCATCTCATGTAAGAGTTTATGTCGAGGATTCAGGAAAAGGCATTAGCAAAGAAGAATTGGTAAAGATCAATAGCAATAAGTTCTATACGACCAATGGGACCAACAGTGAGAGCGGGACAGGGCTTGGCCTTATATTATGCAAAGAATTCCTGGCGAAAAGTGATGGGCAAATGACGATCGAAAGTGAACCCGGGCTTGGAAGCACTTTCTCCTTTACCTTACCACTTGCAAAATAAAGCAGGCAGACTACTTTCATCTGCCTGCTGAAGACTTGTAGATTAAGCTATTTGAATTTTTCTTGGCGGCTTCTGTTTCGCCTCTTCCCTTTTTGGAATCGTAAGATGAAGAACTCCATCCCTATAATGGGCTTTTATTTTTTCTTCATCCACCACTTCTTTTGGCAAATTAAAACTGCGCTGGAATGATTGATAACTGAATTCTTTTCGACTATATTTTTCCTTTTCGTTGTCTTCATATTCTTCCGTCTTTTCTGATGAAATCGTCAGCACGTTATTGTCCAGTTCAATTTTAAAATCTTCTTTTTTCATCCCGGGAGCTGCCATTTCCACGTCATAACTATCTTCGCTTTCCCTGATGTTTACCGCGGGCAGTGTAGTGCCCGAATCAGAAAAATTAGAAACCCCCCAATTTGTCAGACTCCTGTTAAAAAAATCATCATCATCCCAAAAGCGACTGAACGAAGGAAGAAGACTCTTATTTCTTTTGATGAGTGACATACGACCTCCTTTTTATTGGTTAAAAAAATATTTAGACTCACTAAAATTCAAAAACAGACAAATCAAGCTTAATGCCATCATGCCATGAATGAAATTTTTTCCCGTTGACTAGTTTTACGAGAGACATCATTACTCAAATCCTCCTTTGTTTCAGTTTTTACCTGAAATTTTTTCAGATAAGAAGTAAAGCGGATTTTCTTTTCAGACAATCCGCTCTTTTACTAAATCACAACCTATTGGTGTTACTACCTAATTGACTAACTCTTCGGCTTTTTCGCTTTCATGGCGCCATTCTTTTTCACTTTATACTTTTGCAGATGAACAGCGTTATCCTTCCACACATCGCTGCCATTGTAATAAACCGTGTAACGGGGTGTCTTTGTAATAGTAATTGTTGTGGGAAGTGTTTTTACTTCTGTCCATGTTGTACTCACGTCATCATAGTACCAATATTCGTTGGTAGTCGGATTATAATAAATATTTGATGACGGATAATAATAGAATCTTGTCCTTACTTCCTGCGCTGAAACCTTTGTAGTGGTGCCTAGGGCAAAAAGTAATGCTATCGCTAAAAGGATTTTTTTCATAACAAGAGATTTTGTTTTGAAATAAGGTACCCTGATAGTGTATTCGAATAATGTGCCAGCAGAATTCTTTTATGGATGATTATTATACCATATAAAGCGGATTAATTTATAAAAAATTACATCTGGGGAAGCGCTTTGATATTAGGGTGCAATTTTTAAGGCAAGCTCAACCCTGTGTACCATTTTACCGCTTTAGATAACGTAATATGAGCATTGGAATGAAGACAGTTTCAAGGATCGCTTTATTAATGTGCACACCGTTATTTCTTGTTATGCTTCTTGCTCCGCATAACTGCTGGTCGGCTCACAAACACAAATCAAATTTCTGTCTCCTACGGTATTGTTCACTCTCGCCACTGACGGCCAGAATTTATTTTGTTTTACGAAGTCAAGCGGAAATGCAGCCCGTTCTCTTGAATAAGGTCGCTCCCATTGATCGGCACAAATCGCTAGCTGTGTATGAGGTGCATTTTTTAATAAGTTATTTTTCTTGTCGGCTCTCCCTTCCTCAATGTCTTTTATTTCTTCACGAATGTTCAGTAAGGCATCGCAAAAACGATCGAGCTCAGCTTTGTTCTCACTTTCTGTAGGCTCAATCATAATCGTTCCCGGCACAGGAAAGCTCATCGTTGGCGCATGAAAACCATAATCCATTAAGCGTTTAGCTATATCTTCCGCTTCTACGCCGGCGTTTTTAAACGGCCTGAGATCAACAATAAATTCGTGAGCGCAGGTTCCTCCATGTCCCGTGTACAAAATATCAAAATCTTTCTCCAGCCTTGCCTTCATGTAATTAGCATTTAAGATAGCGTACTCGGTTGCCTTCTGCACACCTTCAGCGCCAAGCATCCGAATATATGCATAGCTTATAAGAAGAATAGATGCACTGCCGTACGGAGCTCCACTTACGGCCCCGTGAGGCGTGAAACGTGAGGGGTGAGAAGACTTTACTGACGATTCGCTACTTCCTAATGACGAGTGGGATGGTAAATATGGCGCAAGATGTTTCTTGACGCAAATAGGTCCCATTCCGGGGCCCCCGCCTCCATGAGGAATGGAGAATGTCTTGTGCAGATTCAAGTGGCAAACATCGGCACCGATAGAAGCAGGGGAAGTCAATCCGCACTGCGCATTCATATTCGCTCCATCCATGTATACCTGTCCGCCATGTTGGTGAACGATATCGCAGATCAACTTTATTTCTTCCTCAAATATGCCATACGTACTTGGATAAGTAATCATCGTGCCGGCTAGATTTTTACTGTGTTGTTCTGCTTTTGCTTTGAAATCCACCACATCAATATAACCGTTTTCTAATGCTTTGACCACAACTACTCTCATGCCCGCCATTGCTGCCGATGCAGGATTCGTTCCGTGTGCAGAAATAGGGATGAGGATGACGTTTCGATCTTTGCCATCATTTGCCAAATGATAGTTGCGAATGGTGAGCAATCCGGCAAATTCACCTTGTGCCCCACTGTTTGGTTGAAGGCTACAGGCATCAAGCCCCGTGATGATGTTTAAATGGTCAGACAATTCGCTCACAATTTGTATGTATCCCTGAACCTGGTCTGGTGGAAGAAACGGATGCATGCTGCTCCAATGCATCCAGCTTAAAGGAATCATTTCACTAGCGGCGTTCAATTTCATGGTACAGCTTCCAAGCGGGATCATTGACGTGTTTAAAGCCAGGTCTCTGTTTTCCAGTTGCTTTACGTAACGCATCATTTGTGTTTCGCTGTGATGCACATTAAAAACCGGATGTGTTAAAAAGGAAGAAGTCCGAACGGCGAATTGAGGAATATGATTTAACTCATCGTCTTCTTCAACGGAAAAAGCAACAGGATCAACATCATTTTCAAAACAATTAATAAGATCAAACAGATCATTTAATGTAACGGTTTCATCAAGTGAAATACCTATATGCTGATGATCGATATATCGCAAATTGATTTGCTGGCGCTCGGCTTTTTCTTTAAAGGGTTTTACATCATTGACCTTTACGACAATTGTGTCAAAGAAAGTACTCGACACTAATTCGAACCCTCTGTCTTCAATTCCATCCGCAACGATCTGGGTAAGCAGCGCAACACGTTTTGCAATATTTTTCAATCCCGAGGGTCCATGATATACTGCATACATCGCGGCCATGTTGGCAAGCAATGCCTGCGCTGTACAAATATTTGACGTAGCTTTTTCTCTTTTAATGTGCTGCTCCCTTGTCTGAAGCGCCATGCGCAGCGCACGATTGTTTTCCGCATCAATACTGACTCCAATGATACGTCCTGGCATGGCTCGCTTAAAGTCTTCTTTTGCAGAAAAGAATGCTGCATGAGGACCACCATATCCAAGCGGAAC
>JGI24806J26614_1000119_pt1 | contig 17082 bp, 10 predicted proteins | sample Kansoi200umMDA_FD_26614 | JGI IMG/M metagenome (IMG submission 26614)
AAACGGAGGTTGCATATAAGCAAGGCAAAAAAGAAGGCGAAGAGAAACTTTACTTTGATAACGGCTTATTAAAAGCCACCAATACATATGTAGCCGGTGTAACTATAGGATACCTGCCCGCTCTCATAATATTCCTGATGTAAACCATCCTCCTCGTCATTTATATAATTGCGTTTTTCTTTTAGTTTACCGCTTTCATAATATGATTTCCATTCGCCTTCAACTTTTTCTTTAACTAATTGCATTTCGGCAGATACACCACCGGTTTCATAATAAGATTTATAAGGGCCCTCTGTTTTATCATTAACATACTGCCCCGATTGTTTTATTCCTCCACTTTTGTAATAGGATTTAGCAGGCCCCGTAAGTACACCGGCTACATATGTATTGGTGGCTTTTAATAAGCCGTTATCAAAGTAAAGTTTCTCTTCGCCTTCTTTTTTGCCTTGCTTATATGCAACCTCCGTTTTTTTAGCACCAGAATAATAGTAAGTGGTTATAAAGCCTTCCAGCTTGTCGTCAACCTCAACTTCGTGCGATGAAAGGTTTCCATTATCATAATAAAAATCCTGACTGCCTTGTAGCTTGCCATTTAAATAATGCTCCGTCGATTTAAGTTTACCATTTTCTCTATAAAACCGCCATTCGCCCTCGCGCATACCCGCTTGGTTATAATTGCCAACGCCTTTTAAGTTACCTGCCGGATAATAAAACTCCCAATGCCCAAGCAGTGTTTTGCCGTTATTGGTTAAAATACCTTTACCCACAAGCCTGCCGCTATCAAACTCATAACGTTGACTAACCGTATCTCTTCTACTAAGGATTAGTTGGTTTGTTGCACGTATTACGTTAAAATAATCGGCCGCCTGGTTCACAAAGATTTCCAGCTCCTTTTTATGTTTTTTATTATAATCCTGTATCATCGCTACGTTAGTAGCATTTGAGAATGCGTGATTTATAAAGGCCTCGAATTTGCCATCCTTATAAACCTGTTTAAAATAAGGCAGGTAATATTGTGTATAAAAATCGCTGTTCTTGTCGTCAAATTCCAATTTTTCAAACACAACCTGTATTTGTCTTGCCAGGATATCATCAAGTGCTGTAAGTGGTTTGTATCCCTTATCAAGCGCAATTTTTGAGAGTACAATTTCTTCTACCATCTGATAGTTTGCATCGGGTGCTTCTTTGCGTTTGTTTTTTACCGCCAATACATCATCAGTGCTTTTGGATATCGCGCTAAGTGTGTTAATTGAATTTGAAAAATATTTACCTTCGGGCGACATCAGCAGGTAAGCCAAACAGCTTAAAAAGGAAGGTATGATCTTGCCTTGCTGTACAGCCGCTACTGCTAGTTGGTAATGTGCGCTATATAAATACGGATTAATTAAAAGCGCTTGTTGAAATAACAATTCTGCCTCATGCCACCTTTCCTGTTGGCTCATAACTATAGCTTTATTAAAGTATAATAAAGCATACCTTGGATATTTAACTATAGCTTCATCAAAGATTTTTATGGCTTGGTCATATTGTTTTGAGGCAGACAAGATATTACCATACGTATTATACAGATCTGGCTCGTATTCGCGTTGTTCTTTGAGCGCAAGCCCTTCCTGGCAATATTTAATTCCCAGCGTATATTGGCTATCGGCCTGACAAGTAACAGCTTTATGATAAAGCGCAAATACATAATTTGTATCACTTCGGTTAATTTTATCAAATACTACCAAAGCTTTTTTATAAGCACTTGAATCATATAAGGTTGAGCCTTCTTTAATTAGCTCGCCTGAATTAATTAATCCTGATTTTTGAGCGAATGCTCCTGTTTGGACGGCGAAAAATAATACAAATAAAATTGATGATAATTTCATGGATGGTTTAGATCATTAGTCGGCCATTAAATTAAAGTATATTTTAAAAGAAAAGAAGGATATGGCAAAAATAATTGAGTTAACTAAATAGTCTTACTACATGATATAATATTTGCGCATTGAACTATTTGATATATTGAAATTGGCGGTAAATAGGTTTTTTAACAACTAAAACCCGCACCTTGGTGTTAAAACTACACCTAAGTTAATGTGAGAAAATTATTATTTTGATAATTTTAGCCTTTTAAATCATTTTCAATCAGAGATTTTACAAAAAAATAAGTAAATATTGGAATATTTTGCATTTGTGCACCAAATTATTTGACAATAATGAAATTAAATTTACTATTTGGTATATTTGGTGGAAGATAATTGCCAAAATGACAAAACTTTCTGATAATTATTTAATATTAACTGAAAATGAACTGATAAAATTGCTAAAAATTGGCAATAAACGGGCGTTTGAGCAGTTGTATCATAATTATAAGACCAGGATTTACGGAAATTTATTTAAAATGGTAAAATCTGGCGACGTTGCCCAGGAATTATTGCAGGAATTGTTTGTAAAAATATGGACCGGTAGAGAAAACCTTGATCCCGACAAGTCATTTAAAGCATATCTATTTAAAATAGCCGAAAATTTGGTTTACGATTTTTTCCGTAAAGCGGCTGTAAATAAAAAAATGGAAGCCTACCTGGTTTCCGCAGCTACTCCTTCCGCATCCCCTATTGAGCAACATATATATTATAAAGAAGGTAATTACGTTCTGGCACAGGCAATTGAACGGCTGCCCCCTAAACGTAAACAGGTTTATGTATTATGTAAGATAGAAGGAAAAAGTTACGAAGAGGTAAGCCGGTTGCTGGGCGTATCCATATCAACAGTTAATGAGCATATAGTTAAAGCATCAAGGGTGGTTAGGAAGTATTTTCTGCTATCAACCAATATCAGCTAACATTATTAGCCGCACCGTCCAAATATCTGCCTAAAACTTTCCTGAAAATAGCATCGCGAAAAAATATTAAAATTTTTTACAGAACAGAGCAGATGTAAAAAGCCTCGAGAGCGTATTAGCTGTAAAACAACCAAAATTGGAAGAGGAACAACAGCTTAAAGAGATCTTTCAGCGTTACGTAAAAAATGAATGTACAGAGCAGGAGGTTAAATTCTTACTTCAACATTTTAAAACTGCCGATAACGAGGATGCTTTACGCGATAGTATAGCTGCAAAGTTAAATGAGTATCCGGTGGCCGACTTTGATCAAAATATGCAGTCAAAACCGGCGTTCGATGCAATTTTTAGCAGCATCCTGGATAATATAACCGATGAGCAGGAGACAGAAGAAGATCGGCCCCAAAAAAGAGGCTCGCTTTTATTAAAATTTATAGCCGGTATTGCGGTGATGTTTATAGGTTTTTTGGGTATTTATAAGTATCATAACCCCATTAAAGAAGATGTTGCAGTTGTAAAGAATATCCCGGCTAAAACTAATATAACACCGGGTGGCAACAAGGCCATACTAACCTTGCAGGATGGCTCAACAATAATACTGGATGATGCACAAGAAGGTACACTGGCACAACAGGGTAATGCTAATATAGTTAAGACGGCAAATGGGCAACTGGTATATAATAAAACAGATGCCCAGCCCGAAAAGGTATTATTTAATACCATGACAACGCCCCGCGGCGGCCAGTACAAGTTAACATTACCTGATGGTACAGATGTTTGGCTTAATTCGGCTTCGTCAATTACTTACCCTACAGCTTTTGTAGGTAATGAGCGTAACGTAAGTATAACCGGCGAGGCATACTTTGAAGTTGCAAAAGATAAAACTAAACCCTTTCACGTAAAAGCAGGCAGCCAAACTATTGAAGTATTGGGCACGCACTTTAATGTAATGGCTTATGCGGATGAAGATGCTATTAAAACAACGCTGTTAGAAGGCTCGGTAAAAGTAACAGGCGATAAAGGGTCGGGTATTTTAAAGCCGGGCGAGCAGTCGGTTATTAATAAAGCCGGCGACCTGAAAGTGACTGCTGCTTCGGTTGATGAGGCAATGGCCTGGAAAAATGGTTACTTTAAGTTTAACCGGGTAGGCATTAAATATATAATGAGGCAGCTATCGCGATGGTATGATGTTGATGTAATGTATGATGGCCGGGTGAAGGAAGATGAGTTTGTGGGTACCATTGGCCGTGGCGAAAATATTGTACAGGCGTTGCACCTGTTAGAACTAGCTAACGTGCATTTTAAGATCCAGGATAAAAAGATAATTGTATTACCCTAACTAATTAACAGATTGTTAACCCCCTAACCAAAAAGAAATATGAAGAAACAGCTATGAAACCAACTTCACAGCTAGTCATAAAAAAATCCGGAAGTGCTACCAACACCCCCGGACTATAAATATGAGTTAGCTAAAAGATCCCTGACAGAATCAAATTATTCACTCAAACCTTGCAAAGATATGCAATTAAATTTTCTTCGTAAAGACCATAGTAAACTATGGCTCTTTTCCCCCAAAGTGTTAATTATTATGAAATTAACTGTATTTATTATCACAATTTCATGCCTGCAATTAAGCGCCAAAGTATACTCTCAAAAAGTAACTTTCTCCGGCCAAAATATCACTTTAGAAAAAGCCTTAAAAACAATTGAGCAGCAAAGTGGCTATTTCTTTCTCTATAAATATAACGAGATAAAAATGGCTAAGCCGGTATCTGTACATATAGAGAATAAAAGCGTTACCGATGCATTAAATCAATGCTTGAAAGGCCAGCCGTTTACTTACACAATAGAGAATAAAACAATTGTTGTAACCGCAAAAAACGACGAGCCCGTAATCAGCCAACCTATTCAGAAAACAATAAAAGGAAAGGTGCTTGATGAAAAGGGCCAACCACTACCGGGCTCATCAGTTATGATAAAAGGAACCAAATTTGGCACGGTTACCAACGTTAACGGCGAATTTGAAATTGACGCGCCCGATGCAGGGGTGCTGGTTGTTACTTTTATAGGCTACAAAGCCAAAGAAGTTTCTATAGCTAAGATCACATCACCCGTTACTATTACTTTAGAGCTTGATGATTCATCATTGAACGAGGTTGTAGTAACCGGTTTGGCAACCAGTGTAAAAAGAAGTAATTCGGCAAACGCAGTATCACGTTTATCGGCGCAGGCACTAACCGGGTCAACTCCCCCGGTTACGATTGATGGTGCCATGAGCGGTAAATTGGTTGGCGCCAATATTACAGCCAACAGTGGTGCACCCGGTGGTGGTATCTCCGTAAAACTAAGAGGTATATCTTCAATTATTGGCACATCAGAGCCGCTTTATGTTATTGATGGTGTGTTTGTAAATAACTCGCAGTTTGCTACCGGTGCAGGTGCCGGGCCATTCTCTGGCGCGGGTGCTAACCAGGATCAGGCAACTAACCGTCTTTCAGATATTAACCCTGCTGATATTGAATCAATAGAGGTGTTAAAAGGCCCAAGCGCCGGTGCTATTTATGGCACACGTGCTAACGCGGGGGTCGTAATTATTACTACAAAAAAAGGTAAAGCAGGCAAAACACGCGTAAACCTTAGCCAGGACATTGGTTTTGCTTCGGCGACAAGGTTCTTAGGTTCAGAAGATTGGAGCCTTACACCACTTGGGCCAGGTGGTCAAACCAAATTTGATTACATTTTTGGTAACGGCACTCATTATGCAGACGGTGACGCTGCAATGCCTACAAACGAACAAACGCAAATAAACTTATGGAAAACTGCCACTGCAGCAGGCCAGATCCATGATTATGAGAAAATAATTTACGGCAACATCGGCCACATAAGCAATACCAGCTTAAGTGTTATGGGTGGTAATGAAAAAACAAAGTATTTTTTATCTGCCGGTTTAAATGATGAAACAGGTATTCAAAAGAAAACGGGTTTTCAACGTCGTTCTGTGAAATTGAATTTGGATGAAAACCTTACCAAATTCTGGAGTTTCTCTATCGGTACCAATTACCTCAACACAGGTAACCAGCGTAGTTTTAGTGGTAATGACAACCGTGGTGTTTCTATTCCTTATACCATAGCTTACACACCTAATTATGCACAGTTGTTACCGGTAGATGGCGTATATCCCGATTCGAGATACACTGCTGATAGCCCTATAGCAATAGCCGACAGAGCTGTAGATACCGAGGGTACTAACAGGGTTATACAATCATTCAGCACTAATTTATACTTTATCAGGAACCCTAATCATACTTTGAAATTCACCTTTTCTGGTGGTTTAGACTTTGTGTTAAGCGAATCGGAAGTTTATATGCCGGAAGATCTGCAATCGCAACGAACACTTTCTAATCCGGGCGCTTCAAGATTCTCAAAAAACAGGAGTTTTAATACCAATTACCAGGGGTTTTTGATAGATACCTGGAAACTGCTTAAAACTGTTGATATGACTTCGCAGGTAGGTATGACCAAACTTTCAACTAAAAATGATTTTAGCTGGGTACAAGGCGAGGGTTTGCTGCCTAAACAACAAAATCCAAATAACGCCACGGTTAGAAGCTCAAGCGAAACATTTCAAAACTGGACAGATGTTGGTTTTGTTGCTCAGCAAGAATTCAACTGGGAGGATAAAGTGATTGGTACGGCAGGTATTCGTTTTGATAAGTCTACACTTAACGGGCTTAATTATGACAAGTTGTATGCCTTTCCAAGAGGATCAGTGGCAGTTAATATATCAAAGTTTGATTTTTGGAAAGTTGAACCGATAAGCCAATTTAAAGTGCGCTTAGCTTTTGGCCGCACAGGTGGCGAACCCACTTTTGGTACAGCTTACACACCACTGGGTACTACTATTATTGATGGTAAGTTAGGTACAGTTACGCCGACAACCGTAGGTAATGCTAACCTTAAACCAGAAACAGCGCAAGAAATTGAGACTGGTGTAGATATGGGCTTTTTCAACAACAGGTTAACACTTGAAGTAACCTATTATGTTAAAAATGTTTATGACCTATTAAACCCTTATGTTATAGCACCATCAACAGGCGTTACGCAGTTTAATGCTTATCCTGTAGGCAATCTGCAAAACAAAGGTATGGAATGGGCATTAAGTGGTACCCCGGTTAAGCTGTCAAATTTTGTTTGGAACAGTACTTTGCAATTCTGGTATAACCGTTCCAAAATAACTAAACTTAACATACCTAATACTATCGTAGGTAGCGGGTTCAGTATTTATGGACGTAACCAGTTAAGATTAGGCTCTTCGCCAACTGCGTGGTATGGTACACCAAACGTTGTAGATGCTGATGGCATTGCGCAGGCAACACAGTATGAAGATGCACAACCAAAGTACCAGGCATCATGGCAAAATACTTTTACATTCTTTAAAAACTTCGATCTTTCATTCCTGATCCACAGAAGCTACGGCAACTTTAACTCAAACCTTACCCGTAAGCAACAGGATGTGGGCGGTACAACATCCGACTGGAGTAAAATAGACAACTTATGGGGATTAACGGGCGTACCTAACGGAAAGGCAAGAAATCCAAGTAATCCCAACGTTATCGCGCGTGAATTTATCCAGGATGCAAGCTATTTCAGGTTGCGCGAAATATCATTGTACTACACCGTGCCAAAAGAACTTTTGCTTAACAAGTTCCACAATACCGTTCAAAGCGTGCGTATAGGGGCATCAGGTACTAACTTGTTTACCTGGACAAAATATCAGGGCTATAACCCCGAGGTATCCAACTTTGGTAACCAATCAGTTGGTGCCAGTGTAGATAATGCTTCGTACCCAAGCAGCAAACGGATATTTGTTCATTTAGCAGTTGGATTTTAATTTAACTATAAAAAATTAGACATATGAAACACTTTAAAATAAAATCAACCCTCGTACTTGTAGCCTTATTAGGCATGCAGGCTTGCAGCGTGTTTGAAAACAAGGAGGTTGTTGACCCTAACTCGCCATCGGTCGAATCAGTGTTAACAAATGCCAACGCTACGCAACTTGGTCAATTAGGCATTGGTGTGCAATCGGCAATGCGTAACGGTTTGCCTAACTTCAGGTTAGTAACGGGTTCGATAGGCAGAGAGATCTATAATCTTAGCTCGACCGAGGTTACCTGGGTTACCGAATTATTAGGTACTACCAATGGTGGATTTAATACCAACACCAACTTTAATGCATCGTATAATGATTTTTCGCAAACCCGCCGCCGTGCAGAGATATTTCAAAGGTCAGCGACAAACTCAACCTTCATAACCGAAGCGCAAAAGAATGGTATACGTGGCTTTTGCAATACAGTACAGGCATGGACCATGCTTAAAAACATTAATATGCAGTACAAAAATGGCATCCGCATAAGCTTTAGCGATCTGAATGCGCCGGGTGATCTGCTTAAACCGGGGCCGTTTGTATCCTACGAAGCCGGTCTTGCAGAAATAAGACGTTTGCTTGATCTGGGTGCAACGCAATTAGATGGTGCAGGCACTACTTTCGCGTTTACTATGACCAGCGGTTGGGCCGGGTTTGCAATCCCGTCTGATTTTAAAAAGTTTAACCGCGCTGTAGCTGCCGAAACCGCTCTTTACCAGAAAGACTGGACCGGTGCCCTAACGGCAATAAACGCCTCGTTTTTAAACTTAACAGGACCCTTGACAACCGGACCGGTTTTTACGTATTCAACTACATCAGGCGACCTGACTAATACTTCTTATAAAGCAAAGAATGATATCGCAAGCCCGGTTGTAGCACAGGCTAAATTTATTACAGATGCTGAACCAGGTGACACGCGCGTAGTTACAGGTGCAACCGCCAAAGTGGCCAAAAGAACAGCAGATCGCTCATTCGCCGGTTTAGTTGGTAGTTATGATGTTTATATGTATCCTTCAAACATTGCCCCGGTATCAATTATGCGCAATGAAGAATTGATACTGATATATGCCGAGGCTCAGATCCAGATTAACACGCCGGCCAGTTTAGCCCTGGCAGTAATAGCATTAGATGCTGTTAGAACTGGCGCCGGATTACCTAAATTAGCTATTGCAAAACCGGCTGTAATAGGTAACCAGGCAGCTTTAATAACCGAAATGCTGAACCAACGCAGGTACTCTTTATTTTACGAGGGCCACCGCTGGTTTGATATGCGCCGGTACGATTTGTTGAGCACTTTGCCTAACGACCTGCCAACATCCCTGGTATATACACAATTGATCAGGCCTTTTGCCGAAGTACAATGGGATGCTAAAAACCCGCAATAGTTAACCTACATTAACATTTAAAAAAATGAAAAATAAGTTTTTAATAGCATTGCTATTTTTAAGCGGAGGATTATTTAATGCCAGCGCGCAGCAAAAAGCTGCCGCCGGCAAAATTCCATCTTTTAAACTTTCATTCGCTCCGGGCGCCAGCAAAACGCCAATTACCGGCCGTATATTTTTGATTATAGCCAATAAAGATACCACCGAGCCGCGCCTGCAAGTAGGGCGTTACGGCCCCTATTTATTTGGTGTTGATGTTGTCAATCTTAAACCATCAACACCTGTTACGGTTGATAGCAAAGTATTGGGCTATCCAAGCCCGATGAAAGACATCCCGCCGGGTACTTATTACGCACAGGCGGTATTGAGCAAATACACCGAGTTTAAAAGATCAGACGGCCACACGCTTTGGATGCACATGGACCAGTGGGAGGGCCAGCAATGGACCAAATCACCAGGTAACCTGATAAGTAAGGTGATGAAAATTACTATTACTAAAGGAGCAAACCCGGTTATTAGTCTGGTAGCTGATAAAGTTATCCCGCCTATACCGCCAATGGAGGATACTAAGTGGGTTAAGCATATCAAGATCCAAAGCGAAAAACTAACCAAATTTTGGGGGCATCCAATTTATATAGGAGCCACCATACTGTTGCCACAAGGTTATGGCGAGCATCCTGAAAAGAAATACCCATCTATTTATGCAGAAGGGCACTTCTCGACCGCGCCGCCATTCAGGTTTAAAGATGATCCTAAAAATGAATTTTATAAGGATTGGACATCAGCCGGTTTTCCTGAATTTATAGGGATAACCATACAGCACCCATCACCATATTTTGATGATTCGTACGCGGTTAATACGCCAAACAACGGCCCGTATGCCGATGCCATACATGAAGAATTGGTACCACTGATAGAAAAACAATTCCGTGTTATTCCGGAAGGCTGGGCGCGCCTGTTAACAGGTGGCTCAACAGGTGGTTGGGAGTCGTTCGCGCTGCAATGTTTATACCCTGAGTTTTACGGAGGCACCTGGTCATACTCGCCGGATCCTTTGGATTTCCACAACGTAGAAGGTATTAATGTTTATGAAGATGTAAACGCTTTTTATAAGATCCACGAATATTATAAAGTGCCTACCATTAATACCCGGTTTTATATGACCGGTGACGCCCGTTTAACCTCAGAGCAGCGTAATACTATGGAGGTAGTAAATGGAACTAAAGGCCGTTCGGGCGGACAGCTGGATATCTGGAGTTCGGTTTTCGGTCCTATTGGTCCAGATGGTTACTTTAAGCCTTTGTTTGATAAAAACACCGGTGCTATGGATAGGTCGGTAGCGCAGTATTGGATAGATAACTGGGATATGCGTGTTTACCTGCAAAAAAACTGGGCTACAGTAGGGCCTAAACTGGTGGGTAAACTCAATATCATTGCCGGCCGTTATGATGATTTCTTCCTGAACTTTGGTGTATACCATATGGAAGATTTCCTGGTGACAACCAAGAACCCGTACTATGGCGGTACTATTACCTATGGTGACAGGGGTGGCCACAGCTATCGCAACTATACCACCAGCGAGCTGATAAAAGTAATGGACGCATACCTGAAAAAAATGCACCCGGGTTATAAATAAGATCATTTCATATTAAAACTCAACAATTATGAAGAAGGACTTTAACCGCTCAACAACAACAATGAGCTTAATAAAACTAAACCTGGTATTGCTTACGGCAATACTGGGTTTAACCACCTCGCCATTAATGGCGCAACGTGGCGGCCGTGGCGCAACTCCCCCGGCCGGCGCTGCGGCAGCACCCGGAAGGATGGTTAACAAAGAGGATTCGGCTTACATCCGCAAAAATTATAAAAAAATGGAAGTGATGATACCCATGCGTGATGGGGTTAAGCTTTATACCTGTATTTATGTACCTAAGGACGATACCAAAAGCTACCCTATTATGTTGGATCGTACGCCGTACGGTTGCGCGCCTTACGGACCCGATGCTTTTAAAACATCGTTGGGCCCCTCCATGATCTTTGCGCGTGAAGGCTTTATTTTTGCTTACCAGGATGTGCGCGGAAAGTTTATGTCGGAAGGTGATTTTGTTGCCACCCGCCCTTATAAGGTTAAGAAAACGCCGACTGATTTTGACGAAAGCTCTGACACCTATGACGCCATCGACTGGATGGTGAAAAATCTGCCGCTTAGTAATGGCAAGGTTGGTACATGGGGTATCTCGGCCCCGGGCTTTTATACAACCATGACAGCTATTGAAGCGCACCCTGCACTTAAAGCAGTGTCGCCGCAGGCGCCGGTTACCAACTGGTTTATGGGCGATGACCGCCACCATAATGGCGTTTTCCAGGAGATGGGGACGTTTGCATTCTTGTCGGGTTTTGGCGCGCCAAGGCCTGCGCCAAGCCCGATAGGGGCAAGAGGTTTCTCTGCTTATGGTACACAGGATGGGTACAATTGGTACCTAAAAATGGGCCCGTTAAAGAATTTTAACGAAAAGATTTTGCACCACACCAATAAGTTATGGGACGAAATGCAGTTTCACGAAACGTATGATGAGTATTGGAAAAGCCGCACGCCCGAGCCGCATTTAAAAAACATTGGTCCGGCTGTGATGACCGTTGGTGGTTTCTTTGACCAGGAGGATCCATACGGACCGTTAAAAACTTTTGCAGCTATTGAAAAAGGTGGGCATAAAGATATCAACACATTAGTTATGGGCCCATGGTACCATGGATTCTTTTCGCGCGGCGATGGAGAGACGGTTGGTAACATCCAGTTGGGGTCAAAAACAGGATTATTCTATCGTGAGAATATAGAGTTCCCGTTCTTTATGCATTATTTAAAAGATGCCCCCGACCCGCAATTGCCGAAGGCGTATGTATTCGAGACAGGTACAAACACCTGGCATAAATACAGTGCCTGGCCACCGGTAGAAGCTAAACAAGCCGCGTTATACATGCAGCCCGGTGGTAAACTGGCGTTTACTGCGCCAAAAGCAAACAAGCAAATGTTTGATTCGTACCTGAGCGATCCGGCTAAACCGGTACCCTATACTGCCGAAGTTCGCGTTATCCGCGGCAGCGAATTTATGGTAGAAGATCAGCGTTTTGCATCTACCCGCCCTGATGTATTGGTTTACCAAACTGATGTACTGGATAAGGACGTAACTATTGCCGGTAATGTTAATGCCGATCTGTTTGTATCAACAACCGGTACCGATGCGGATTTCGTGGTAAAAGTTATTGACGTTTATCCTGACGATGCACCTAACAACGCGGCATTAAATCCGCTTATCCCGATGGGTGGTTTCCAGATGATGGTGCGCGGCGAAATAATGCGTGCAAAATTCAGAAATGGGTTTGAAAAAACAGTGCCAATGGTTCCCGGTAAAGTAGCCGAGCTTAAATGGGATGTTGAGGACATTAACCACACGTTTTTGAAGGGCCATCGCATAATGATACAGGTACAAAGCACCTGGTTCCCGTTAAATGACCGTAACCCCCAAAAGTTTGTAAATATTTATAAAGCTACAGAAGCCGATTTCCAGAAGGCTACCAACAAAGTATATTTTACCCCGCAGTTTCCGTCGCATGTTGACGTGAAGCTAATTGAAAAGTAAGTGTTTAAATAAGTGTTGTGAATGACAAGGCGAGGCCGAAAGTTTTTTCGGTTTCGCTTTTGTTAGGCCGCGCTTTGCTAAATATTTCACAAATCGCGTTAGCAAAACACGATTTGATGCTACAGAATAACTATACCTGATAATTATATAGTATGAACCTTTTAATAAAAAATCATGAAAAAATTATTTGCTGTTGTTTTACTGCTTGCCGTATGCTTTGAGGTCTATAGCCAGGCAAAAACCGCTGCTGTGCCAACCCGCACCATATTGGCTACCGGCGGTAATTTCTCTATCCCGTACATTAAGTATGTGATAAAACTAACTAAGAAAAAGAATCCCAAGATCTGCTTCATGGGGTCGGCAGGCGGCGATAACATCGCCAAAATAATTGCCTGGTATGATTCCTGCCGCGCGCTGCCTATGCGGCCCTACGTTCAAAAAGTATTCCTGAACTCTGCTCCAGACCAGGAAACATTCGACCAAAAATTATTAAGCATGGACGCCATTATAATGGGTGGCGGTAACACCATGAATATGATTGCCATCTGGAAAGCCCAGGGTGTTGATACGGTATTGCGGAAATGCTACAACAAAGGTATTGTAATGGCCGGCGGCAGCGCAGGCTCTATTTGCTGGTTCCAGGGCGGCACTACCGATTCGCGGCCGGTAAAGTTATCGCTTTGCGAAGGCTTAGGATTTTTGCCCTACAGCCACAGCCCGCATTGGCGCAGAGAGTTATTACGACGTCCGCTTTATCGCGATGCCATATCAACCGGGAAGCTAAACGCCGGTTACGCGGTTGAGGATTTTGCGGCCGTGTTATTTGAGAACGAGAAGTATGTTAAGTCGGTATCACTGGATACCATGAACCATACCTACTTCTTGTCGATGATAAATGGCAAGCTAAGCGAAAAGCTTTTGCCGGTTACTGAAATTGTAAAGTAAGCGTTAATCCTAATCCCACACGATCATGAAAAAATTAACCGTTATATTACTATTGCTTACCGCCACATTTGCCGGTAACGCCCAGACCGCCCCTATACGCACCATTTTTGCATCGGGCGGTAATTATGGTAAGCCGTTTATTAAATATGTAATGGCGCTTACTAAAAAGAAAAATCCACGCATTTGCTTTATGCCAACCCCAAGCGGCGATAACCCGGTAAATATTGCCACCTGGTACCAAAACTGTGAGGACCTGGAGATGCAGCCATTTGTACAGATATTATATGTAAGCAGCTATCGCCAAACAAAAAGTTTTGAAGACGTACTGTTAAGCATGGACGCCATAATAGTTGGCGGCGGCAGCACGCTTAACGCCATAGCCGAATGGAAGACCCACGGCATTGATACCATATTGCGCAAAGCTTATAACAAAGGCATTGTATTGGGTGGTGGCAGTGCCGGTTCTATCTGCTGGTTCCAGGGTGGTACTACCGATTCGCGCCCGCAAAAATTATCGCTTTGCGCCGGGTTGGGATTTTTGCCGTATAGCCAGTCGCCGCATTGGTTAAAAGAGCAAACCCGCCGTCCGTTATATCGCGACGCTATCCTGACCGGTAAACTTAACCCCGGCTATGCTTGCGACGATGGATCGGCAATATTATTTGAGAATGAAAAACCGGTAAAAGCGGTAGCGATAGACGAGATCAACAAACCGTACTTTGTATCGGTAGAAAATGGTAAGATAGTTGAAACGCCAATGAAGGTTACAGAGATCATCAAATAGTAAATAATAGTTAATAGTGGAAGGCTGCCCTGTGCATGGGGTGGCTTTTTTGTTTAACGATGCTTATAAGCCTCTGCCAGATTATTCTTTAATAACCGGTTAACAGGGCTAAGCTTTAAACCTTTCTCGCCAAACTCAATGGCCTTAGTCCATGTCCCTAACCGGTTATAAGCGGCGCAAATATTATTATAAGCTTCAGGGAAATTGGGCTTTAGTTTGATGGCTTCCACACACGCATTAATACATTGTGGATAACGACCCGCGTTGTAATACGATAAACTTAACGCCAAATATTTCTCCGCTGTTGGCGATACTTTAGCGTTGGCTGCTTCTATGTCTATTTTGCTTTTCCTGGCTTGGGCAGCCTGCAGGTATTTGTGAGTTTCTTCATTATCAGGCGCTAACTGCTGCGTTTGCAGCGCCAATGCTTTTAAGGCGTCCCAGTTTTCTGTGTTTTGATAAACATCCATCAGGATGGTACGTGCGTAGATATTCCCTGGCGATAATGCAATCGCTTGCTGTAAATTAGTTGTGGCTTCAGCATAACGATGTTGCTGGTTTAAAAACCTTGCGTAATAAATATAAGCATCGGGATAATTGATGCCGTAGGCCTGCCCCATTTTAAAATAACTTTCGGCTAATGCAGGCTGCCCCGTAGCCGCTTTTAAAATGCCGAGGTTAACATACAGGCTGAAATAAGTTGGCAGCAGTTTTAATGCCCGGGTATAATAAATATCGGCAGTTGCATAATCCCCCGCAGCCATTTTGCTCAAACCATAGTTCATTAAACCACGCCCGTTGTTTGGACTTTTTATGGTGACATCATGCCACAAAGATTCCTCGTTATACCAAACTTCGTTACGTTGCCAGGTAGCGTAGGCACTAATGGCAAGAATAACACCGCATGCTATTGAAAGCGCCATTTTATATTTAGGCAGATAGTTTTTAACCAGCAAGGCAATGGTCCAGCTTACGCTGATTAAAAGCCCTACAAACGGGAAGAACATCCGGTGATCATTCAGCACCTCTGCCAATGGGATAATGCTCGATGTAGGTAATAATGCCAAAAAGAACCACAGTACCCCAAAGCTTATCGGCCGCAGTTCTTTTTTACGTGAGGTAAAGAATGCTATTACCAGCATCATCAAGATAAAAGCCGAGCCTGCAATAAAACGCCAGTCGAACATGCCGGATATTAACCCCCAGTCCGAATCGGCACTTAAGCCGTTCGGCCAAAAAAACATTTGGAAATAGTGGGTTATAACAAACGGCTGGGTTATTAAATATTGCAAAGGCTCGGTGCCGCCCGGCTGCCAGGTTTTTGGGGTAAGATAGCCTTGTAGCCAGTACAAAAATGCGCAACAAATAAAAGAGGGCAATGTCTTTTTAATAACGTTAAATACGCGTTTGCTAAAAATATCTGTAAGGCTTAATTGCTCCTCTAACAGTAAAACATAAAAAAACAATAACGGCGCAAACATTATGGCAGTTGGCTTTGCTAATGTTCCTATAATTATGGGGATGAGATATAGATAATATCTATTACTTGCTTTTGAATGCTGGTATAACACAAATGCGGCTACAACAGCTAAGGTAGATTGCAGGTCGGAGCGGGCAATAACATAATTAACGGTCTCAGCTATGGCAGGGTGCAGTAAGTAGAACGTGGTAGCAATAAGCGCAACGTAAGTGTTGAATTTTATATCGGGTGCACTCAGGTTAAAGACCTTCCTGACAAACCAAACCATTAATAAACCTTGCAACAGGAACAGCAGGAAAGTATCCAAATGAAAAAAGAACAAATAGTAACCGCCGCCCAGCCAGTAATCAATAGCCAGCGAGGTGGTTACAATGGGCCGGTACGATTGGTTTTGCGGTAAAGTGCTGCTGGTGCTGCCGTCAGTAAAAAACAGCGGGATGTTATGGATATTGCGGATATAAACATTGTTTTGGATGGTATGCGAATCATCAAAATGAAAATCGTTTTGAAAATGGTTGGAATAAGTGATAGTGCATAACACCATCATTATAAAAACCGCCCACCAAAATTTTCGTTTCTCCATTGCTACCCTTTAACGGACGTGATCTGCTTTATAATCCCGTTTATTTTAACTTTAACTTTTTTTGCCTGCGGCGATGTGATCTTATAGGCGGTGATCTTGCCGTCCTTCCATTGCATGTTAACCGTAAAGTTGCCGCGTGCTTTTAAGCCTTTAACACTACCTGTCGCCTTCCAATGATCGGGAATCGCAGGTAATAAATTGATATATCCCTCGTGGCTTTGTATCAGCATTTCGGCAATGCCAGCCTCGGCGCCAAAGTTGCCATCTATCTGGAACGGCGGCCCGGCCGAGAGCAAATTAGGATAAATACCGCCACCTGCACTATAATTTATGCCTGTGCCTTTTACTGGCTTCATCATTTCATGAAACAGTTTAAATGCGCGGTTGCCATCATGCAATCGTGCCCAAAATAACTGCTTATAGGCTATCGACCAGCTTGGTCCGTCATCGCCGCGAACGTTTAGTGTTTTGCGGGCGGCCTCGGCTAATTCGGGTGTTCCATCGGCGGTGATTTCA
>JGI24806J26614_1000120_pt1 | contig 17066 bp, 14 predicted proteins | sample Kansoi200umMDA_FD_26614 | JGI IMG/M metagenome (IMG submission 26614)
ATTAAGAATGGAATCCCGCTTCGGACCTGATCAAAAACTAATTGATAATGTGATTGGCTATGGGATACTGGCCGGCAAAAATATTATTAAAGGAAAACATGGAATACTTGCAGGAATTTTTCAGCATTTCGATTATTGGAACAATAAGATATTCGAGCTTGGAACACTTGGTTTCGGTCCCGGGATAATTTCAAGAATTTATATCGGGAGAAATTCAAATCTTTATTCAGGTATTCACCTTGCAGTAGTACCCCTTGCAGGAAACAGTACCCGCTTCGGACCGGATACTTCAGAATTCAGAAATTATAATTTTGGCGGAGGATTAGAAACAAGAATCGAAGAAACTTTTAATCTTACTCAATGGGTGAGCATGGGATTTACCGCCTATTACTATTGGATACATACTTACAATGGATTGCCGGGAAATAGTTTAACCTGGATATTGAAACCAAGAATCACTTTTAAACTTTTTAATTACACAAGTATTGGCATTGAACACCATATTTATTACAATGACAGATTTGTCAATGAAATTCCTGACCTGCATTTAAAAAGAACTGAACAAAAAATTTTCCTGCAATTTTATTTTGAAGATCCGAAACGCAGAGGGCACTATAACTAGTCTTTCAAAGAAGCATTCAATTTTTTAGAAGTGTTTTCCAACCCGACAAAATATATTGGTCGAAATTATCTCTCCGGCTTTACAATTGATATATTAATATATTCTTTCAGGTAATTTTTCTGTATTTTCATTTATAAGAAATAATCTCCATTTCATTATTTTTAGTTTACCAAAACTGATTTATTATGGCAATTTCAACAGCTAAACCCTCATCATTTTTATTATTCCCGTGGGGACTTTTTTCTATTTTAGTGGTATTAGTGCTGAACTTAACGCTTAGTGAAAGTTGGTTTGGCAAAAACTGGAGTTGGATCATGCTTGTGCTGGTAATACCTGCTGCAATATTGGAAAACTTCAAAGTAGGTTATTCTACCATGCGCATTATGTTCATGAAAGTGATCTTTTCCTTGTTATCTTTTTTGCTGGTAGGAATGGCATTAGGAGCTTCACTCGTAAGAAAATTTTTTGATATTTCTGACAAAAAAATAAGCCTGCCCTGGTTTGTATTACTTGCTCTTGGAGTAATGTTGCTGATACAGGTAGCCCAGTTGTTCAGTATGCTGAAGGCGGTAAAGAGAGAGTTTATGCAGCTCGACCCGGATCAATAAAAAGTTTGTTATTGCAAATGGTTGTTCCACCATTCTTCCACTTTTGGAAAGGCGATCAGGAACCAGGCAGTATATTTTTGAGGATGTGTTTTCAGTGAATGACGAATATCTTCCATCCGTTTATAACAAAAATCCATTGCTTCATCTTTATTCAGATTGATCTTTCCATTGTATGTACCGGCAAACACATGGTCAAGTTCATACTCGGTGAGGCCATTATCAAATTCTACTTTATAGATAAAATCAAATATTTTTTCAAGCGGAGTAGTAAAGCCAGCTTCTTCATTCAACCTTCTTTGTGCAGCTTCATAAGTTTCTTCACCTGGTTGAGGATGACTGCAGCAGGCATTGCTCCATAATCCACCACTGTGATATTTTTTCATGGCTCTTTGCTGTAAGAGCATTTCTCCCTTACTATTAAAAATAAAAATGCTAAATGCCCGGTGCAGCAAAGCTTTTTCATGTGCTTCCATTTTTTCCATAGTGCCGGTAGGCTCATCGTTTTCATTTACCAATATTACTTGTTGTATTTTCATTGCATGCTATTATCTTAAATAAAAAAGCCACATAAAGTGGCAAAGCTATAATGTTGGCAAATTATAAAATGATTTTAAAACCTGCTGATTTGTTCTTTCAGCAATTTTCTTGCAAAGTGAATCCTGCTTTTTATAGTTCCCAGCGGCTCATCCAGCACTTCCGCTATTTCATGATACTTGTATCCGTCAAAGTACAATAAAAAAGGAGTCTTGAATATTTCGGGCAATTGATGAATTGCTGATTGTATTTCTTTGGTCTGTAGTTCACTTTCTGCTGCATTTCTAACTGTAGCCTGTTTCAGGTTGATCAGGTAATCATTAGGCGTGCTGTCAAAAATCGTTTTCTGTTTCGCCTTTCTGCGGTAATCATTTATAAAAATATTCCGCATGATAGTAAACAACCATGCCTTAATATTGGTACCGGTATTATACTTTTCCTTGTTAGCAAGAGCCTTGTACAAAGTTTCCTGGTACAGATCATTAGCCGCTTCCGTATCCCTGGTAAGGTTTATTGCAAACGGTTTAAGGAAATCTGCATTATGGAGCAAAATTTCATTAAACTCAAGAGTAGCCATAGTTTTTGTTTATTTTTTTAATATTTCAAGAGATCAAAATTACGATTTCTTTGTATAGCCATAAAACAAGAATGATACCGAGGTCAGCTTGTCAGTATTTTTTTATATAAATGGTTAAAGAAGGGAATAATTTATCAATTCTGTCAGGAATTTCTATCGCATTGGAATTAATGAAATGACGTTTTGGATGAAAAATGAGAGGGAGTAAAGAAAGCAACTTCAAGAAAATAGGAGCTCTACAAGTCCTGGTTCCTGATCTTTCCAGAATCGAGCAGTTTATTTAGAGGAGTAAGTAAAGAGGGATTATTCAAGGCATCGAGATGACGAAAATGGTGAAGATCGGAACCAACCAGGTCATAATATTCTTTCTTAATAAGATACTGTGCAAGATCATGTACGGCTTTACCATAATAATTTCCAAGAGCAAGCAAGTTGAGTTGAAATAAGCAACCGATAGTTTTCAGTTCATCGTAAAAGTTTTTATCATTTGCAGCAAAGCTATAGCGTTCGGGGTGTGCAATAACCGGTTGGTAGCCTTGCATCTGCATCTCAAATAAAATTTCCTTCAGGCTCATAGAAGGATGAGCCATAGAAAATTCTACCAGCACCATATTACCGCTAATGGTAAGCAATGGCTCATTATTTTTTATTAATCTCTCTACATGATCATCAAGAAAATATTCAGCAGCAGCATTAATTTCTATATCCAATCCTTCTGCTTTCACGGCAGATCGAAGGTGTTCAAGTCCTTTTAAAATAATCTGGCTGTCATTTCTATACATATCCCACATGATATGAGGAGTAGTAATTATCTTTTTATAACCAAATTCCATCATACCCCGGATGAGCAGTAAAGAAGTTTGTATATCAGGAGATCCGTCATCAATATTGGGTATAAGATGGGAATGCACATCGGCCTTCAATATGCCGAGGTCAATTTTTTCTTTTGCAGACTTTGACCTTGAAAAAAGTTTAAACATAGTTTATCATTATCGAAATTACTTATTTATTAAACGGCCGCGGCTGTAAGATTAAAATTCATTTGAGGCAGTGATGGAAAAACTTTATAAACAAGTTTGCTGTGGGGGAAAAAAATATACCAGGCGGTAAGAAAGAGGAGCATAAAATCGGTATAGAAAGAAAGATGGCGCTGATACCATAATTCAAGGNCGCCCTTATTGGGAAGAATAATGTTGCGGTAACACTCATCTGGGGAAAGTTCACTCTTTGTCATTATCAATTCTTCATCACGAAATACAATAGATCCGATACCGGTGAGGCCGGGTTTTACATTATAAACTTTTGCCTTCATTTCATCAGAGTATCTATCGAAACCACTTTTCATTAATGGTCTTGGGCCGGTAAATGACATATCACCAGTTAATATATTAATAAGCTGAGGCAGTTCATTGATCTTTGACTTTCTCAAAAATTTTCCAAAAGCAGTGACACGAGGATCGTTGCGTAATGTAAGATCTTTAGATCCCATGTTAGGACTATTCTTAAGCATGGTTACAAATTTCCAGATGCCAAACATTTTGTTTTTATAACCCACTCTTTGCTGACGATAAAAAACCTCATGCTCGCCAGTTAGCAATAAAATAATGATGACGGGAATAAAAACAGGCAATAGAATAATTAGAGCTATTAATGAAAGAAGGAGGTCGAGGAAACGTTTGATATATTTATACATACAAAAATCTTCCTTAATTAAGAAGATCGGAAATGACAGAAGTCTTTGTTATTGCTGAATAGAATTACCTGAACGATGAAGAGTGTCCTTCTCCTGTTCAGGATAAACTTGCAACGAAGCTGATAGTAGCAATAGAGCCGGGCCCATAAAAATTTTATTGAAAAACAATTTTCTCCGGAACAATTTTACCTGTATCAAAATATTGATTGTACCAGTCAACAGTTTTTTTGAGACCATCTTTCCAATCAACTTTCACAGAAAAGCCCAATTCTTTTTTTGATTTTGTAACATCGGGGCTGCGGCGTGATACAGAACCGGGGTAAGTTGGCGCATTAATATAATCGCCTTTGAAATTCATCAGCTCCCCGGTATAATGGATCAACTCACCAATAGTGATTTCCACCTGTGTGCCGAGATGATATATCTGGCCGTTGGCCGCGGGAGTTTCCATTGCAAGCACTGTACCTTCAACCGCATCTGTGATATAACAAAAGTCACGGGTTTGATCATGACCATACACTTTGAATGGATCTTCTCCATTTCTGAAACGAATAACCAAATGAGGAATGACATGATTAAATCCCATGCGTGGGCCAAATACATTATGATAACGAATGATAGTAGTTTCGAAGCCGAGCATCTTTGAATAATTAAGGAACCCGGATTCCCCAAGCATTTTGGTAACGGCATAAGTAAATCGTGGATGTTTTATATCCTGAATGCAAAGCGGCACTTCTTCAGGAGTTGGAATGGTATAACCAAAGGCATCAACTGTGCCTGAATAGTTTTCACTGGTAGAAGCAAATACTGCCTTACCGATCTTTGAACGGCGTATCCACTCCAACGTATATAACGTAAGAGCAGTGTTTATGCGGATCACTTCATGTGGTTTGCTGTTGGCATTGTCCACTCCAACCAATGCTGCCATCATATAAACCTGGTCGTAATCATTATCAAGTTTGTCATAAGCAACAGGATAGGAAAAATCATCTTCGATCACTTTAATATTATACGTCTTTATCAACTCATCAAATTCATTGTCCCGGTTTTTCTTCATGAAATTATCAGCAATGGTAATTTGGTAATCACGGTTTGTTGCAAGAAATTTTGCTACATTAAATCCAATGAAGCCTGCGCCGCCAAGTATTAAAACATTTTTACTCATAGATATTTTTGAAAACTGATCTCAGAGATCTCCACGACCGATGACTTTTACAGTATGTTTTGAGGAAAGAGTTTTTATCTCATCATTACTCAAAACACCAATGGTATCGTAAATAAAAGTTGGAGACTGTTGTATTAATGTGGTTATCAGCGATGAATTATGCCGGTAATCTTTATGACCCGTTGTAATAACGATGAGATCATAATGCTGCCTGAGCACTTCATCAAGACTTTGATTTACCCGGATGTTTTTTTCTTCCCAGTATAATACATGAGGATCATGTAAAAAAATTTCGCATCCTTCTGTTTCCAACTGATCATAAAATGCCTCTACCGGTGAGTAGCGGGTATCACCGACATCGTTCAGATAACTTACGCCAAGCAATAAAACTTTTTTTCCTTTCAACGGATCTTTATATCTCGCCTGTAAAAATTCAAAAGCATACAAAGGCATTTTATCATTTATATAAACTCCGGTCTCACTTTGTTCCAATGGCTCATCACTACCAAATAAATTCATTCTTGCCCAACTTGCGAGTAATGCGTCCTTTGTTAAACAATATCCTCCAACACCCAAACCCGGCAGCATTATATTTTTATGTGTCGGCCGCATACGAATAGCATTCACTACCTCATAAAGATCGACTCCTGCTTCTTCAGCAAACCGGCTCCATTCTACGATGAATGCAATATTCATTGCCCGAAAAGAATTTTCAAGCACTTTGGCCATTTCAGTTGCATTGGTATTTCCCAGTTTTGTCAAGGGATATTCATCGGTTTTGATAACTGTTCTTAAAAATTTCTCCACGGCCTCTGCGCTTTTTTCATCTGTGCCTGCAAACACACGGTAAAAATTTTGTATAGAGTCAATATATTTTGGTCCAGGCATTACTCGTTCATAAGAATGCCCAACTTTTAATTCATCAACGGCCAGATTTCTTTTTTTCAAACAAGTTTCCAGCAATGGCTTTACTATTTTCTCTGACGTTCCGGGAGGGACAGTTGTTTCAACTAATACTAATACACCGGGTTTACAATTGTTGCCAATGGATTCTATAGCTTTTTGAAATGGTACAAGATCAACACTATAATCATTCGGATTATGTGAAGCAACTATTTCTTTTTTTACATCAAGGTTTATATCTACTATTATCACATCGGCCTTGCTGTAAGCAAAAGGATCATAAGTGGCATAATAATTTTTTTTCTTTTTTGCATTCTGATAATACTGGCTGATCTTGGGATCGCTGGCGAGTACCGGAAAAACACCTTCATTAATAGAGCATATTTTCCAATAAGAAGCAGGAGAAGGAAGATCAATTCCTATAACCGCATATTCCTCAGTAAGAGCATTGGCAACAACAAGACCCATTACAGAGCCAACAAAACCTAATCCCTGTACAACAACTATTTTTTTTCCCGGATGCAATGAAAGAAAATCATCAATGCCTGTTTTATCGTTTGTGTCTTTCGGCAGATGATATTCTTTATTTGTTATCGGGCTGCGGGAAATTTGTTGGGTTATCGTTTCCATATTTCAGAATGACAATTAAGTGGTATCAGATTATAGATTGCAGGGGTAAAGGTAGTATTTAGTTATGGTGTAAGAATACGGGCTGGGTTGCCAACAATCCTTACATTATCAGGAACATTCTGAAGTATGACGCTGCCGGCACCGATGGTAACATTTTTTCCAACAATAACACCTTGCTTTATTACCGAGTTTGCTCCAACGAAAGTATTTTCACCAATTGTAACATCTCCGCACAAGACGGCGCCGGGGGCTATAAAAGTAAAATCCCCAACAATACATCCATGCTCAACGACAGAACCTGTATTACAAACAGCAGTCATTCCTAATTCACTCAATGCATTAATAGAAACATTCGGTGCAATAAAATGCCCAAACTTCATTTTTACCGAAGGAGAAATAACTGCTGAAGGATGAATAGCGTTTACAGGTTGACCCAATACGGGGGAAATAGCTTCATAAATTTTTCTCCGCAACAAGTTATTATTGCCAACTCCAATAAAGTAATCGTATTGTTTTAGGTTTTCCTGAACCACTGCATCTTTTTCCGATCCAAGGTATTTTAAATTAAAAGGATTGCATTCTTTCTCTTCATTGTCGCAATATGCTTCTACCTTATATCCACAGGCAGTTAAAATATCAACGCCTGTATGGGAATGTCCGGAATATCCAACTATTGCTACAGGTTTACTCATATATCAGTTTTATGCAACAATTCCAGGTATTTTTCTTTCAGGCATGCATGAAGATACTGCTGGCTGAAATATTTTTCAATCTTGTTTCGAAGGTTAATAGCATAAGTTTTCATTTCCTCAGAATGGGACAATGCATATCTGAGCTTTTCAAGCAAATCATTTGCATTCTGCGGCTGAAATAATAAACCGGTTTCATTGTGTGTTACAATATCTATGCTTCCTTCTATCGCTGAACAAATAATGGGGCAATTCATAGCGCCGGCCTGCAGTAATGTATTTGGAAAACCTTCACGATACGATGCATGAACAAGCAGGTGAGAAAGATGCATAAAATATTCCACATCATCACTCCAATCAATGTGAATAATGGCGGGATGTGTTTTTAAAATTTCTCTTGCTTCATTTGAAATGGGATCGAGTTCGTCTTCAAATGCGCCAAGTACAATCAACCTGTATTTAGGCTCAGCTGCATGAACAATAGCAAAAGATTTTAATACTTCGTCAATTCCCTTATCTTTTACAATACGACCCATATTCAGAATATAGAAACAATTTTCATCGTAACTAAGTAATTGTTTTATCTCAATTATTTTTTCTGGTTTTAATGCTGATGCTGAAAAACGATTTAAATCAACACCATTACTTGAGCCATGCCCGATAACTTCCAGCTTTTTTTCACTGACCAATTTATATTGCCGTATATAATTTAATAACGAATGACTATTGGGCCATACGTATTGAGCAGCTTTGCCGGTAAGTTTTTCCATTGATATTAATATTCTTCTTGTCATGCCGGAGACTGTCATAAACCGTAAACCGGCAATGGTATGAATCCGGATTCTGACTCCTGCGAATTTCGCAGCTATCATTGCAAGTAAACCGGCTTTCGGAGTATGGGAGTGAACAATATCAGGTTTCTCTTTTTTAAATAATCTATATAGTTTCCATAAAGATTTCAAATCTGTGAAAGGAGTCATTTTCCTTGTCATATGTACAATGAGATGATCACAACCTTCATTCCTTATAAGATCGGGCCATTCTTTTCCTTCACTGCTCACCATGATCACATCAAAACCATTTTCTTTCATGTATCTCATCTGATTGAACAAAAGATATTTTAATGATAGTGGAGCTGTTGTGATACGAATTAATTTAGGCATATTGGAGATAACATTTCTTATACCATACTTCCAATGCAAACAGGGTCCAGAGCATCTTAGCCCTTTTCTCATCGCCTGCATTTATTTTCCGTTTCCAGAGATCATTAATAAAAGAAGAAGAAACGAAATGATGACTATAAGCATTATTTGCTAACACATAGGATTCAATTACTTCTTTCAATTCATTATCCACCCATTTTTTCAATGGAATTTCAAATCCTCTTTTTGGTTGATTAATTAATTCAGTAGGAAGATATTTTTCAGCCAGCTTACGAAGCAGATATTTTGTCTGTTTGCCCTTAATCTTATAATTATCCGGAAGCGATGGAATATACTCCAGCAATTCTTTACTCAATAATGGACTTCTTCCTTCCAGCGAATGAGCCATAGTAGCTATATCCATTTTTACCAGCAAATCGCCTGCAAGCAGGTTATCAAAATCGAGATTCATTATTTTTTGCAAACCCGTTAACGCGGAATGATTGATTAAATCAAAATCATTTTTTATTGACTTCAACACATCATTACTTTCAGAAATATTTTTTTCATAACCCTCAAAACTGTCAATAGTAGCAGACAGGTAAGTTGCTAAACTTTTTTTCCGGGCAAAATCGGCAAGGCGGTATAAATAATTATAGTTACTCTTTTTATTATGAGGCGTTGGCAAAATGGAATGAAATACCGAGGCGGTGTTCTTTACCAACCACCCGGGATTAAAAAAATCATAACCGGCAAATGGAACATAACGCCTGTATCCGCCAAACAACTCATCACCTCCATCACCATTTAAAATTACGGTCAGGTATCTTTTTGCTTCGCGGCTTACATAATAACTGGGGATGGCAGAACTGTCAAAAAATGGTTCGCCATAATTGCTTAAAATATTTTCTACGTCACTTCCTAAATTATCATAAGAGATATGAATTTCATGATGCTTTGTCTGGTAGCGATCGGCAACCAATTTTGCCAATGGCGCTTCATCGTATTCTCCTTCGAATGATACAGTAAATGTTTTTAATGTTGAATTATAACTTTTGGCAATAGCACTTACCAGCCCGCTATCAATGCCACCGCTTAAAAAAGAACCCACTTCAAGATCAGATGATTCAACCCTTCTTTTTACAGCTGTGTGTAGCAGATCATCCGTAGTTTGAAGGGCAGTCTCAAAACTATCAACAGAATTTTTTTTATAGAAGCTATGAATATTCCACCACTTTGAAACTTTTACTTCCGGTTTGCTGATATTAACTGTGGCATAACTGCCTGCGGGTAGTTCTGATACATTTTTATATGGCGTTGACGATTTATAAAAATATCCCATCCTTAAATATTGCTGCAAGTGCTGTTCATTAATATCAGGTTTTACTTGTTTTCGCAGAGCGTTCAATTCACTTGCAAAAACAAAAGCAGCATTCTTGTTATAATAATATAATGGTTTTTTGCCGGCACGATCTCTTGCGAGAAACAACTCATTTTTATTCCGGTCATAAATAACAAAAGCAAACATGCCATCAAACTCCTGCAGGCATTCAACACCTTTTTTTTCATAAGCAAGCAGGATTGTTTCAGTATCTGAATTTGTGTGGCCGGTCAGATTCAACTTTTTTCTGACATCTTTATGATTATATATTTCACCATTGAAGATGATAGTAAGATATCCGTGATGCATTGGTTGCCGTCCTCCGGCAATATCGAGAATGGCAAGGCGGTGATGATGTAATTGTACGGAACCTTCTTCAAAAGTAGTTTGCTCGTCAGGTCCTCTATGAAAGAGGTCACTGGTTAATTGAGGAATATTCAACGTATAATTAATAGAACCGGCGATGCCGCACATAAAGATTACTTAAACTTGGAAATGATTGGAGGAATTGCAAAATCCAAAATTTTATAGAACCAGCGGGGATACTTTAAATTGGTTTTTTGATACATTAATACCAGCATTATTAAATAAAAAGGCATGCAGGGAATTTTATATCTTGAAAGAGCTCCAAAGTTTGCAGAAGCTGAACCAACAGCTACCGCAAACACAAATGCAAAAACAAAGCACATCAATATTCTCGGGTCAGAAAATGGTACAGTAAAAAATTGTTTAAACCCTTTTTTGAACATGAAATTCAAGGTCAGCAAGAGAAAAGCAAAGGATTCCGCGGCAGACAACAGGGCTATAGGTGAATTGATTTCCCATAAAAAAGGACGATAAAATGTTGCAGAAATCCCCCCTAAAATTAATAAAACAGGGTTCGATGTATTTATTTCAAAATGAGAATCCCCGGTACCGGTTGTTTGTGCAACATTTGCATACATTTCACGCTGAAACTCTGCATTACCCGCCACTTTATCGAGTTGATATTGTTGTGCTACCTCAAAAGAGGTTAAATAATTAAGCAGCAAATAACTTATGCCCAGGCTGATCACCAAAGTCATCACTGCGAAAATGCTTCGAAGAGTTTTGTTTTTGATCAGTTTATTGAATTCAGCAAACTGCCATACAAGCAAACTAAGTACCAATACCAATAAAATATAAACTTTGATAAAAAATAGCAACAGACCACATACAACGATCCAGACTAATGAAACGAATATTTTTTTCTTCTTTATAAAAACATTTAAAAAGGCATAAGAAATATATCCTACACAACCGAATGTAACAGGATCTTTTAAAAGACCGGAGCTCCAATAAACTACCCCCGGCAAAAAAAGACAGGCAAGAGCAAGCTCCCGGTAAAGATTCGGATAATAATGTAAGAAGGTTTTAAATAAGCGGATGGCGCCGCCTAATGCAAAAAAACCAAAGAATAGATTTATGCAGAGGTAACTATTAAAAAAAAGAAAGGAGGGAATCAATGCTAATTTGGGTGGAAAAAAATTGGCGGGAGACAACATATAATTATAAGTAAGATCTCCTACGTACCCATCATAATAAAAATAATCAAAAAGCGGACTTTTAAAAGTTACCTTCTGTGTTCCGAGAATTAACCACAAATTTTCTGTCCTGTCTGCAATGGCGGCTCTCAGATCTTTAGTGGCCTGGTAAAACATAGCGGTATCACCACCTTTAAAATAAAATTGAGTAAGCAATGTGAAAGCGAAGACCCCGATCATCTTAAAATAAAAAGCACGGAAATACAGCATTCGCATCCTTGGATCTTTATAGGTATTTGCCTGGCTTCGTAAAATTAAAAACAACACGATGAAACAAAGAGGAAAAATCAACAGATCCTCACCCGAAAAAAAACTTACAAGAAAAGTCATAAAATAATAATCACTTTCCAGCTATCGCAGTTCTTTGAAATATTTTAGATACAGGTCTTTATTGGCTTGAACAGAATATGAAGACAACACGGTATCATGCCCTTTAATACCGATACTTTCTCTTAGTTGCGGCGATTCGATTAACTGTGATAATTTATTAATCCAATCTTCTGTAGTAGAACTCAAAAAACCATTTTCTCCATCACGGATAATTTCTGTATTTACTCCTACCGGTGACATAATAGTGGGAATTGCCAACGCCATATATTGAAGTCCCTTTAAACCACATTTACCTTTCGCCCATTCATCATCTGGCAATGGCATAATACCAATGTCTATTTCTCTGAGATCAGCTAACTCTGTTTCTTTTTTCCATGATAAGCCTTTAATCCCTAATTCTTCATTCCTGTAATTTTCGTCTCCAATTACTTTAAAATAAATTTTCGAACCATATTTTTGTTTGATGATCCGTAATGCATCAATGCAAGTTTCAAAATGAACAATAGTTGAAAATGAACCACTCCACCCAATGCATATTTTATCTTTGTTAATATTGTAAGCAGGCTTATATTCATCTGTATTAATAGTTGTAGGCACTATAACTACATGCTTATTGAATTGTTTTGCATAATCAGCCAGGTATTGATTGCCAGCAAAAATTAAACTGGAAATCCTGATAATATCTTTTGTTTTATCCGGATTTTTTAAAAACCGGAATACCTTATTGGGCCCTGATATTTGTTCAAGCCAGATTGCATCATCATAATCAAAAATTACTTTAGACCGCTTTGCATATTGTCTTTCAAAATACCAGGTACCGAGCATAATAGATTCCCGCTGTACAAAAACAATATCGTAATTTTTTACTTTCTTTAATTCACGAAATCTTTTCAAAAAACTCCTGATAACTATGGTAAGCTTTCTGAAATAGTTGCCCTTCTTATAAAAATATTTATAATCATTGGCCTGCAGAAGATGTGAGTAAGTGCATTCAATTCCGTTTGCCGACAAAAAATCAAGATATTGTTCAAACCGGAAACGCTGGGCTGGCGCCTGGTTGGGTTTATGTAAACAAACAATTAATACTTTCATTATTGGTTAATTCTCCTGCCAGACAGAAGGAAGTTTTTCAGTAATTTCTATATTGTCAAATTTTGAACTGGCTCTTGCACCTGCAGCCTTTGCCCATTCAGCCATTTTATGAATGCCTGCTTCGAGAGAAGTAAAAGATTTTTCTGAAATGCCAAATATCTTTTTTGCCTTACTGTGATCTGAATAGGCATTAACCACCTCATTTCTTGCTGGCAGATGCCGAAGCTCTCCAGCTGTGCCCATTTCCTTCATTATAACACGGGCTAATTCATTAACTGTATATTCTTTATCGGCTCCGATGTTAAAAGCTTCGTTGTAGGCAGCAGGAATATCAACAGATCTTGCTATGTACGGCGCTACGTCATTTATATAGCTGAATGCCCTTGTCTGATTTCCATCACCAAATATTGTCAGCGGTTTTCCTTGCATCAATTGGTTCATAAATATGCCAATCACATTTCTGTACCTGTCGCCTATGTTCTGATATTCCCCATATACATTATGCGGTCTGAAGATTACATAATTTAATCCAAACATTTCATGAGCAGAACGCAGATCAAGTTCAACTGCGTATTTGGATATACCATAAGGATCTTCAGGAATTGGTGTGGTACTTTCTGTCATAGGAAGCTGACCGGCCCCATATACAGCAATGGATGAAGTAAACACAAAGCATTTTACTTTATGCCTGATACTTTCATTTATTAGATTAATACTTCCTACCAGGTTATTGTTATAATTAAACCTGCGTATAAAATGACTGAGCCCTTCCGCTGCATAGGCAGCGAGGTGATATACATAATCGAATTTATTATCTTCAAAAAGTTTTGTAATAAATTTTTCATCGTAAACAGAACCTTTTACAAAAACTGCTTTCTTGTTTATATAATCTTCGAAACCTCCGCTAAGATCATCCACGACAATTACCTTGTGCCCCATCTTTATTAACTCATTAACCACATGAGCACCTATAAAGCCGGCTCCGCCTGTTACTAATGACAAACTCATCGTTTCAAATTTTAAGTAAATAAATTTATTGTTTGTAAATGCAAAATTCTAGATCCCAAAAAGTAATTGTTTGTATATATTGCTGTATAGAACTACACCGTGACGGAGGTCATAATAATCAAGCGCAGCTTTCCTGATACATTCCCTTGAAACTGGTATCATATTTTCCATTAGCTCTGCAGTCTTTTCAAATGTCCGGTTATCAAAACTATTTATTACTATGCCGGTACCGGTTTCTTCAATAATTTTTCCCGTATCACCAATGTCATTACATACTATTGGAACTCCCATTGCCATAATCTCACCTTGCTTGGTTGGTGAAGACGCTTTTTTGGAATAAACATCTTTTATAAAAAAAATACCCCAATCGCTGAGAGATAAATAGAGCGGCACTTCGTTTCGGCTGGCGGGTTGTACACGTATATAATCAGCAGCAATTCCTTTTACTGCCGCCCTTTTTAAAATTTTTTCCCGGTTATCATGTGTAATAAACAAAAAAACTGTTTCCGGAATTTTAGTTTTCATCACTGCAAAAAAATCAAGCATTTCATCTGTCATATACCAGCCACCGAGTGAACCAAGATAGCTCAGCACTTTATGACCATTGGCTATGCCCAGCTTTTTCTTTGCCTGTTGTTTTTCTTCATCCTTTATTTTTCTAAAATCAAAATGTTCCAAATCGGCACAACAAGGAATAATTGAAATCTTATTATCAGGAACATTATAGGCTTTTATTAATTCCTCTTTTCCTTTTTGAGTTAAAGAAATAATATGAGCTGATTGTGAAAAATATTTTTTTTCTTTTTTCTTATACAACCTATATAAAAAACGATATACTGGGTTACGAATATTCCAATGGCCGCTGTCCACTCTTTCATCAACCCAAAATCCACGCATATCAAATAAAAAAGGAACCTTAAACCGCCGGAATAATCTCAGTCCCGCTTCTCCTGCTACATAGCTACGGCAATGAACCAGATCAAATTTATTTTCACGATGTAACCTGGCAGTTACTGTATTTATTTTCCATTGATCATATATTTTAGAAAGTATCGGTGGTTTTGAAGTAATAATCAGTGTCTCCCATTTAATTCCCATTCCAGAAAGTAATTGTCTTATTTTTTCACCGGATTCGTCCAGTCTTTTTTTTTTCTCCACACTTAAAATAGTAAACCTGTATCCTTGTTTTGCCAGTTGCTCCAGGTAAGGAATTACCTGCGACTGACCAAGCGGATCCGTCATTCCATCATAAGAAATATAAAGAACTTTTTTATTTATGTTCATGCAAAAACCAATGTAATACAATTATTGCCCATATTCTATTATACAGATAATCGTGGGTGCCTTTACGATAAAGATTGACAATCTTTTCAACTTGTCCATATTTTATAATACCTGCATCTTCCACTACTTGTCTTGAACAATATTTATCAATCAGCCACTTCAAATCAGTTTTAAGCCATTTATCAAGCGGAATACTGAAACCCCATTTGGGTCTTTCGAACAATTGCTTTGGTACATATTCATATAAAACCTGTTTCAACAGGTACTTCATAGTTCCTTCTTTATTTATTTTCAGTTGTGGCGAAAGGTTCAGGGAGAATTCAACTATTCTATAATCCAGCAAAGGCACTCTTGTTTCAAGACCATACTTCATACTGGCTCTGTCCACCTTTACTAATAAGTCATCTTTAAGATAGTTTTCAATATCCCAAAAGCTTACCTGTTCTTCAATTGTAAGTTTTCTTCCTTCATAGCAATGATTGATTTCTGAAAAGTCGAAGTCTGGCTTTATCAATAAATTTTTAATTTCTTTTTCTGAAAAAAAGTACTGATCCTGGCTGAATAAATGACTTTTGAAATAAGCAGAACTATGTTTTTCAAACAACATACCAGCTCTCTTATACCTGCTGCTTAAAAGTTTACTTCCGGAATAAATTATTGGCGAAGCAATTTTTAAAAAAGGGTTTTGTAATCGTTTTGCCCACAGATAACTGTTATAACCCCAAAAAAGTTCATCACCACCATCGCCACTTAATGTAACTGTTACGTATTGGCGGGCCAATTTACTTACCAGCATGGTTGGAAAAGCTGAGGAATCACAAAAAGGTTCATCATATACATTTAAAAAATCTGGCACCATTTCCAATATTTCCTGTTGCGTTATCGGCAGCTCATAATGTTCTGTATTGAGATGTTTTGCTACTGCTGCTGCATAAGGAGCTTCATTTACTTTTCCGTCTGTTACTGCAATGCTGAACGTCTTCACTTTTTGTGAAGATACTTTTGCTGCCATCGCTGTAACTATACTACTATCGGTGCCTCCGCTAAGAAAAGTACCAATAGGCACATCACTGATCAATTGTTTTTCTACCGCATCGGTAAGGATTGTATTCAGCTGTTTCTTAGCAATTGATTCTTCATGAATTACTTCGTGGTTTATCTTATCCTGTATCTTCCAGAATGAATGTTCGCTGATTGAAATGTTGTTTTCTTTATTGATAATAATTTCTGCATAAGATCCGGCAGATAATTTTTTTACTCCTTCATAAATAGTATGTGGGTGGCTTATATAACCGAGATGCAAGAAGGATGGGATAACGGTATAGTTAATTTTCAATTCCGGTATTGCCTTTTTGATTGCTTTTATTTCAGAAGCAAAAACAAAAGACTGGCCATTTATATAGAAATGCAAAGGTTTTATTCCGAGGTGATCACGGGCAAGGATGATTTTTTTTTCCTGCCTGTCCCATATAGCAAGGGCGAATATGCCATTAAGCCATTGAAAACTTTCGCTGCCATATCTTGCATAGCATTCCAGTATCACTTCCGTGTCTCCTGATGATTTGAAAGCATAGCCTTCAAGTTTTTCATTTCTGATTTCTTTGTAATTATACACTTCGCCGTTATAGATCATAACATACCGGCCATTATAACTATACATAGGCTGATCAGCTGCACTGCTCAGGTCAATAATAGACAAACGACGATGCCCCAGGCCAATATTGAATTTGCCGGTTTCTTCAAAATAGAAACCTTCAGCATCAGGGCCTCTATGCTGAATACTTCGGGTAAAGCAATGTAGATGTTCCCTGTTGTATATGGGAGATATGAATCCTGTTATTCCGCA
>JGI24806J26614_1000121_pt1 | contig 17058 bp, 13 predicted proteins | sample Kansoi200umMDA_FD_26614 | JGI IMG/M metagenome (IMG submission 26614)
AATGGCGATATTAGGGGTTGCGGTTGCCCATACTTTCCTGATCTATCAGGGGCAGCGTTTTGAGGTTCAGTATTTAAGCTTTTCTAAAAATTTTCCTTATTCCAGAAACAGGCTTTATGTACAACTCACCCTGTTGTATGTTTTGCTTTTATTGCCTGAAGGAATCTGGCTGTTCATCCGCTTTGATGCGATCACCGCATCAGGTTTATTTCTTCTGATGCTGAGCATTACCTTATTGTTCCGCAGCCTGCTGTATTGGCTGGGACTCCATATGAACAGTTACCTGCCCTGGGTCTTTGGACTTTTTATCCTGTTCTTCTGGATCATTATGTTTCAGTGGATCTGGGTTCTTATTCCGATAAACTTCTTTTTATCCTATGCCTTGTTTTTCAGAAATTATTACCGGTAAAATAGGATTTCAGCAGCAATCAATATTAGCTTAAATAGTCGTAAAGTTCGTAAGCGATGGCACAAAGTAAGCAAAAACCTATTCCAAAAAACAAGAGCCCAGAGACTCTCTTTTTATAGGCAAAGAACAAAATTATTCCTACAGACAGGAGTAATGGTCCACTAAAAAAAACTTGAATATATCCTTGGAAAGGGAAAACTTCCTCTGGCCATATAAAAAATAAAATGATCGGACTAACCAGGAAAACCTATGCCGTATATAATTTTTAAACCAGCTCCTTGTATCGTTCTTAACATAAATATTTATGCAAATTATTCTATTTAAATTGAATCATCAAGCCCTGCAACTTATTGATTTGGAAGTGTTTTGCAATTAATGTAATTTTGCAGCCTGCTAAAGGGGAAATAAAAAGCGACACATACATGAGGAGTAGGAAAGAGAAAATGCCTGTATTTATACAGGCGATGTACGGTACTGTGATTGGTTTAAGCTTTTTTCAACTGGCACTTAAAACTCCTGTCCAACCGGATATCATCAGTTCCGCTGCTACTTTAACCAATTTTTTAACCAGTACTTCTTTCTTCCGCTTGTTGTTTTTAGTCTTGACGGTCCTTCTGGTTGCACAGGAATGGGTTGCTCAGGAGCAGACAAAAAAATCAAAACGCCCGCTTTACTGGCACTATATCCCTCAATTCCTTGCCCTGTTCTGTCTCTCTCAGATGTTTACCGCTCTGGAAACACTTCAGCTTAAATACTGGTATGCCAATGCACTCGGCTATACGTTATTTAATGTTTTCGGCTTTTTTCTCCGCAATAAGGAAAATTTTTAGAAAAGCTTAAATACTGAACCTCAAAACGCTGCCCCTGATAGATCAGGAAAGTATGGGCAACCGCAACCCCTAATATCGCCATTCCTGCGATCCTGAGATCGTTTCTTAAATCTGCAAAAAGCAAAAATATACCCGATAAAATCGCCCAGCAGAGTATTTTAGTGATTAAAAAAGCCAGTTTCTTCCGGTGGATGATGTCATAAAGAAACAAAATGGAGAATGGCTTTTTCCAACTATTCGTCAGTTTGTTTAGCGTGGTCGATTCCTCGTTTCGCATGATGCGGTTCATCAGCTGAAGATAAAGGAAGGCGCTGATGCCATTTAATAACAGCAGGTAAATAACGATCAGCACAGGGATGAGGTAATGTCCATAAATGGCTCCTGCAACCAGACTGAATAATCCATAAACAATGAGGGGAATGGAAATGAACAGTTGCGCGAAAAACCAGCTTTTAAATTGTTTTCTTTTACTCAGGGCAGTACTGCTGTAAAAAAGGAACTGGTATTGATCCATGCGCAGTTGTGCCGCTACATATTGCCAGCTTTTTACGGTATAAATCAGCCAGACGATAAAGACGAGAATCATCATGATCGGGGCGCTCGCAAAGCTGAGCAGAAAAATAATGTTAAATACCAATGCTTTGTCTGGCGTAATCGTTCCTGCCGTCAGGATAAAGAAACAATAGCTGAAAACTGCGACAAACAAAAACAGCAACATTCCCGAATGCACGCGGAAGAAGCCTCTGGAGAATGTTTTGATCAGCAGTTGCGTTAAAGATCCGGTCATTGGGCAATGGCTTTTAAAGTCTGCTTTTCTACCCATAATACCTGGGCTTTGGAAAGGCTTTCATGTTCCAGTGCCTGGTGAGAAGCCAATAGAAAACTGGTTCCTTCTTTTTGATGCTTTTCTACGATCCAGGAGTAAAGGACCTGGAGAGAGTCGCTGTCAATGGTAATTAAGGGTTCATCCAGTAAGATCAGTTCGGGCTGACCAATGAAGGCCAGAACGAGTGATAATTTCTTCAGCATTCCGCTGGAATAAGTACTGATGGGTTGCTTTACATAGTGCTGCATTTGCATGCTTTCCAGGTAATCTCCCGCTTGTCCGGGCTGACCAGCTTTGGCGCTGGTAAACATCTGGATCATTTCCTCTCCCGTCAGGAATTCCGGGAAGATCGGTTCGGCCTCCGCAAAATTGACGACTTTCCGATAGGCTACACTTTGTTTTTTCAAGTCGATACCAGGAGAGAGGCTGATCTGTCCTTCAAAAGAAAGCAGTCCGGCTATGGCTTTTAACAACGTACTTTTTCCTGATCCGTTTGCGCCCTTCAGCCAGTAAATCCCGGGATCGATGGTCATTTTATCAATTTCAAGGACAAGGTGCCCGGCGTATAATTTTTTGAATTGTTGAAAATCTAACATATCGGCTTTGATCTTTTAATGGCATAAAGCTTTTATTTAATTAAGATGGAGATCAGCTTATATTGTTACAATGAGCGAGTTACGGTTGCAGAGATCTTTTGGCAAGCGCCGGATTCAAAAATAATCTGGGATCGAGTATGAAGTTAAGGAAATAAAACGCAACTTTGTTGCGTGATCAAAGGAAGAAAAGAACTGTTTTTATGGGTAGCAACAAGATTGCTCCTCTTCCTGATGGTTGCTGTTTTTTCGGGGATGCCTATTTTGGAGATGCATCACCATCACGACGAAGGTTTGGAATTGAGACCTGATGGTCATGATAAATTGAGTACCAACCACATCAAATGTAATTTTTGTCAGCTGCTGACGAAGCATCATCCCATCCCTTTAATTGCTATCACTTCAGTTTTCCTGGCCCATCTGGATATAGCTCAGCTTACGTTTGAAGCCACTGCTGAGAAAGGGTTAATCCGTTTGCCGATCGTTGGCCGGATCAACAGAGGCCCCCCGGTTTTAGCTTAGGCTTTTATTTTTCTATGCGTTGCATCCAGCGCATCATCATTTCATTTTTAATTTTTTTCTATGTTAAAGAGGTTATTTTTAATCCCTTTTGCCCTGTATTTATGCGCGGGTTATTCCTATGCGCAGAAAACTCCGGACACCTTGTCGAAACCTGCAGCGATTCAGCTGAAAGAGGTCGGGGTAAAAGGAGGGCAAAAACAACGGCCTAAAACCAGTATTTCTACCACACTAAATCAAAGGGAGCTGGAACTTTCTAAGGGAGGAACATTGGCGGAGACCTTAACTGCGGTTTCGGGTGTAAGCATGCTGAAATCAGGCGCTACCATTTCTAAACCAGTGATCCATGGACTACACAGCAACCGCATCCTGATCCTGAATAATGGGATCAGACTGGAAGGGCAGCAGTGGGGGGCAGAACATGCTCCGGAAATTGATCCGGCAATTGCAACGCGGATACAGGTGGTCAAAGGAGCTGAATCTGTCATGTACGGTGCAGAAGCACTCGCGGGGGTGGTGATTGTAGAACCGCCTGTTTTGCCAGTCTCTGAAGGGATTGGCGGAAGTATAAACCTCAGCGGGGCTTCGAATGGAAGGGCCGGTACTGCTTCCGCAATGCTTAACGGCGGACTGAAACAATTACCTGGATTTGGCTGGAGGGTTCAGGGGACATTAAAGAAAGCTGGAAATATCCGGACTGCTGATTATTACCTGGGAAATACCGGAGTCAACGAACTGAATTATTCTGCTGCATTGGGATACACGACTGCGAATTCAAGTTATGAAGCCTTCTATAGCCGGTTCAGTACGGAACTGGGAATTTTATACAGTGCACATGTGGGCACAAAGGAAGATATTGAAGCCAGAATAGCCCATGGACGGCCTTTGGAATCGTATGATTTTACCTATCGCATTACTGCTCCGAGACAAAGGATTTTCCACGACCTGATGAAGCTAAAAGCCAATTATGATTTTAAGGAAGGAAAATCCCTGTCTGTGGTTTATGGTTATCAGCGGAATCATAGAAAAGAGTTTGATTTCCGACGTGGAGACCGGGAGGCTTTGCCGATCACAGATCTGCTCCTCCATACCCATGCCCTGGACCTGAATTTCGAACAACAGCTGCAAAACGGATCTAAGCGTTTGTATGGATTTAATGGAACTGTCCAGGTCAATAACAACATCCCGGGAACATTGGCCAATACCTTTATTCCCAATTATGACAGCTTTACATCGGGCGTATTTTTGATGCAGCGCTGGGCCGGAAAGGTTTTTGAATTTGAAGCAGGAATACGTTACGATTTTAAAACATTTGAAGCTGCGGGATTCAGATATCAGTATGAGCAAGCCGAATCTTATGGCGGACAGCGTCGTTTTCATAATGTAACGGGATCTGCTGGCGCATTGTGGAAAATCAATCCAACATGGCATTTATCTTCCAATATCGGCCTTGCCTGGAGAGCACCAACGGCAAATGAATTGTTTAGCAACGGCTTACATCATGGTGCCGGTTTATTTGAAATCGGAAATGCAGGTATCAAAGCCGAACAAGGTTATAAATGGGTAAGCTCCATCAGACGCATTTCTTCCGAATTCTCTTTCAACCTGGATGTTTATGCCCAATACCTCCACAATTATATCTATACCAGGCCGGATGGTAATTTCCGTCAGACCATCGCGGGGACTTATCCGATATTCAGATACGAGCAAACCAATGCCTTATTTACAGGAGCTGATTTATCAGGAACCTACACTTTCCTTGCTCATCTGTCTTATCAGCTAAATGCAGCTGTTGTTCGGGCGAGAGACCTAAGCGAAGATAAATACCTGCCCTATATTCCCTCTGACAAAGTCACACATTCCCTGAAGTTTGATCTGAATCCCGATCAACAAAACACGGCGTATTTACAGCTGGGACATAGTCTGGTCAGAAGACAAACCCGGTATGAACCGGAAAGTGATTATGCAGCTCCTCCGCCAGGCTATCAGCTGATTCAACTGGCAGCAGGAGCCCGATTCAAATTTGCTGCCCGGGAATTGGGTTTAAACCTGACCGTCGATAACCTTTTCAATACGGCCTACAAAGATTACATGAACCGCTACCGGTATTATACCCATGATATGGGAAGAAATATTACCCTTCGTTTAGCCTATAAATTTTAATTGCTTACCAATAATAAATTACAAACATGAACAAATTACGTCATTACTCATTAGCTATTTTAGTTGCAATCATTGCATTAACTTTTAACGCCTGTAAGAAGGATCCGAAACCGGAAATACCGGAAGAAGAAATCGGAAAGGCAGAGCTTACTTTCCTGGAAGTGGAACGTGAAGCCCATAACGACCACTTCCATTACAACCCCATCGCTGATGCGAAACCTGAAACCATTTCTTTCGATAGTAAAGGACTGGCACCCGTAGGAACACATATGCACCTGACCGCAGGCAAAACTTATAAATTAACCTTGAAATCATTTGATTTTGCCAACCGGGAAATGCAACAGGAATTTTTAAGTAAGCATGACATTCATCAGGCCTTTATTTTGGGAGCGCCTGCCGGAGTCCTAACCTATGCTTATGCAGACCGGGATAAAGACAATAAAAAGGTAAATGTAGGTGTAACAGGCTATCTGACCGTTGATAAAGCATCTGAAGGATTTACTTTTCGCTATGTGTTGCGCCACCTTAACCCTGGGGTGAAAGCCAATATCACTGCTGCTGATTGGAGCGATGTCAATTTTGCCAGCAGATTTGCCGGAGCCAATGACCTGGATTTGAAGTTTGAGCTTCATCCGGTTGCCGCAGGTGGCCATGGTCATTAACTGATGTAAATGTACATATGGGAGACAAATACTTCCATATGTACGTTTTATACCCCATGTCAACTTATAGTCTGCCGATCAAAGTAAATAGGATCAGTCAATTGCCGGCTGATTGCTGAGTTGTTGTGCTTTTCTTTTCTTCAGGATATATTTGACCACTACGAGAAAAACGATAGTAAATATAATCACATTCAGGTAACCCCAAAAGACCGTTAATGCCACGATTCCCAGCGCATAAGGCATCCATAGATAGGTATTCTTAATCACCTCCATATAATGATAAATGCTGATCAGCAGGAAACAACCAATCATGACCACTAATACCGAAGGGGAATTGAAATAATCTGTTAAAATATCAAACCAGGCGGGTTGAATGACCTTTCCTTCTGCTTTGATTCCAAAAAAGCTGCCTGTAGATTTTTTCATCAAAACAGACACTTGTTTCCCGGATTTGAGGTCTGCCGCTTTCGGGTGTGGCGCATACCACCATAGTGGATAGTTTTGACGTAAGGTCAGGTTGCCGGAATCCAGTTTCAGCGCAACCGTATGGTTGTTCTGATAATAACCAATTCCGATAATGGCGGTATCAATTTTTCCGCTTACCTTTTCATAAAAAGTTTCCGGAAATGTCGCTTTCAGAAAGCCAAAAATAAAAGTAAAGGAAAATATTACGACTAATATTAACCCAGGCCAGCTTGTTTTATAGAATGAGATTGCCTTTTTATACATTGATTCAAACCCCGTTAATGTACAAATAACACTATAGCTTAACACTACTAACAGTTTTAAGCTCAGAAAGTTCTGAACTTAAGTAAATATACAAAGATTTGGATGGTATTGTTAAATTCATACATTTGAATTAATCTAACCTAAACCTCCTATGTCCAAGCATGCACCCGACTTAAATAGCCTGATCAGTCACATTGCTTTATATGACAGTCAGAGTTCCTATGAACAACTTTTTAAGGGACTGTTCCCTTCTTTGTATCGGTTCAGCTATTGCTTGTTAAAGTCGAGAGAGTTATCGGAGGAGGTGGCAAGTGATGTCATGATTACGCTATGGAAGAACAGGCAGAAGCTGCCGGAGGTGGAAAATGTGAGGGTTTATGCTTTTGTGATTGCCAGGAACCTTTCCCTGAATGCCCTGAACAAACACGCCCGGCAAGAACTGGTATCCATTGATGACATCGAGGTTGAAGTTGCCCTGGACGCCTTGAATCCTGAACAATTGCTAATCAACGGAGAGCTGAAGAAAAAACTGGAACGCGCTACGCAATCTTTGCCCGGCAAATGCCAGCTGGTATTCAAGCTCATTAAAGAAGATGGTTTGAGTTACAAAGAAACGGCGGCCATTTTAAATATCTCTGTAAAAACCGTAGATGCCCATCTGGTTACCGCAGTAAAGAAATTAACGGCCATCCTGAAGATGGAACTTAACCTGATGTAAAGCTAATATACGCGTTGCATATTTTACAATAGGAAAAATGATATGATGACAAAAATGGACCCTATAATAGCTGTAAAAGATGTTGAAACCAGTGCTAAATGGTATCAAACGGTCTTTAACTGGAGAAGCTTGCATGGAGGAAAGAAGTTTGATATCCTCGTTTCTGAAAATAATGAAATTATAATGTGCCTTCATCAATGGGGAGAAGACGAACATCCAACCATGATGAACCCGAATATTACACCAGGCAATGGACTGATCCTTTATTTCAGGACTGAAAATATGCCTGTGATTCGACAAAATGTCGAAAAGCTGGCTTGGCCTATTGAAGAAGATGTCCACTTAAATCCCAATTCAACGAAAATGGAATTTTCACTTAGAGATCCGGACGGATATTACTTAACGATCACCGAATTTCACAAGTATGAAGGGTAGATCAATAATTTAATCCCCAAAATTGGGAGTCCTGTAAATTATTTTCATTTTTTTTCTTATCCGACTAGGGAGTTTCCTGAAAAATATTGTCCTATACAAACAACCAATATAAACTTCAGAACGAACCGTCCAAATGGATAGCAATAGAATAATGGAACTATTGGCCCGAAAAATGGCCAATGAAGCTACAACGCGTGAGTTGGAGGAGCTGGATGAACTCATGGCTATCTATCCTGATTCCCTGTATTATGAGGAGGTATTGAAAGAAATCTGGGGCGATTCCGAAGCAGAAAAACCTTCCCATAATCTGTATATCAACCGAATATTTGAACAACATAAACAGAAATTTTCTGAGGAGTTTGAACCTGTGGTCCTGGAGGAAGAAATGCCTTCCAGCTGGTATAAGAAATACGTAGGTGTTTTTGCCATTGCCTGCAGTCTCTTTTTGATTTGTCTTGCTGCTTTATTTCAGATGAATAAAAAAGCTGTAGATTTTGACACAGTAATTGTGAGTGGCAAAGGAATGCGTAAAAAGATCACACTTCCCGATGGCACACTTGTTTGGCTCAATGCAGACAGCAAACTCTCTTACGATAGTAAACTCAATGAAAAAGGAAGACGATTGGTGTACCTGATCGGAGAAGCATTCTTTGATGTGGCCCATCAGAAAAACCGCACTTTCATCGTGCAGACCAACAAGATTTCCATAAAGGTTTTAGGGACGGCATTCAATGTAAAAGCTTATGACCTGGACCAGGTCTCTGAGGCCACCCTGCTCCGGGGCTCTATAGAACTTTCGGTCAACAGCAAGTCTCAGCAAAAAATTCTTTTAAAACCATCCGAAAAATTCGCGCTTACAGAAAACAAGAAAACAAAGGATAAAAAAGCCCTGCTTCAGGATTCAGATGACCTGACGTTAAAAATCGAAAATATAGCCCCTGTACGAATTGCAGGACAGGATTATATCGAAGAAACATCCTGGAAAGATGATGTCCTGGTCTTTAAAAACGAATCATTTGAGGAATTAAAACCTAAACTGGAGCGCTGGTTTAACGTTCAAATCGAGATCGCCGCGAACGTACCTAAATCTTATCGTTTCACCGGAATTTTTAAAAATGAAAACATCAAAGAAGCCTTAACGGCGATGCAATTAATCAAACCTTTTCACTTTAAACTTAAAGCAGATGACGTAATTATTTACTAAAAAAAAAGGGAGTAAATGCGCCAACATTTTCCCCCTTTTCCAAACCTTCAAGGGTAGCTAAAGCTACCATTATCAGATTTTTAACTTTGAAATTCACAAATCTATGAAAAAAAAAGGACTGTGCAATAAAGTTCTATGTGCCGGCTTTTCCCGAAAAAAAATAATACTAATGTTAAACTGGAGCTTTGTTTTTTCGTTCCTCCTGTGCATACAGGTATCGGCAGCGACCTATTCACAAAATACCAAGGTGGATCTGGACCTCAGAAAAGTGAAATTAAAAGATGCCCTGACCATCCTCGGACAGAAGGGTAATTTCAGATTGCTTTATAGCGAGGAAGACCTTCCTGCAACCAAAAGCATCACCCTCATCGAAAAGGACATTCTTGTGTCTGATGCACTGGATATTTTCTTAAAGGGAACCGGATTAAAATTCCAGTCGCTGGAAGATAACCTGGTGGTCATCCGCTCAAAAAATGCAGATGCAGCGGAAATATTGGTGAAAGGAACAGTAACCGATGCCAAGGGCGTCGCTGTTCCAGGAGCAAGTGTCAAACTCAAAGGCAGCAGCATCGCGACCACAACTGATGCCGTTGGAAAGTACAGCATCAAGGTTCCGGATAATGGTGTCCTGATGTTTTCGTATATCGGATTCGTAAGTCAGGAGATCGATGTGAACAGCCAGGGCACGATCAATGTGAAATTACTGGAAAATAGTCAGGACTTATCGGAGATTGTGGTTGTAGGATACGGTACGCAAAAAAAGGCGGTAGTTTCCGGAGCGGTAACCTCTGTAAAAGGGACTGATCTGGCCAAAACGCCAACGGCAAACCTGTCCAATTCCCTTGCAGGAAGGATGCCTGGGGTAACAGCTATGCAATCGAGCGGAGAGCCGGGGTATGATGGTTCTTCGATCCGTATCCGTGGTGTCAACTCCCTTGGAAATAGTGATGCCTTAATCGTGATCGATGGAGTGCCTAACAGGGCCGGTGGTTTGGAACGTCTGAACCCGAATGATGTAGAAAGCGTATCCGTATTGAAAGATGCTTCGGCGGCCATCTACGGATCCAGAGCAGCAAACGGTGTAATTTTAGTAACGACCAAACAAGGTAAAGCAGGTAAACCTCAATTTTCTTACGATTATTCCTACGGGTTACAACAACCTACCAGAACACCTAAAATGTCGAACTCTGTTCAGTATGCAGAGATCTTGAATGAGTTGAAAATCTTTAGCTCAGATCTGCCGGACAACCAATGGAGCGCAGCTTCTCAGGGTTTCAAAAATACAGGTTCTTACCTGAGAACTGATAATGGGAATACGATTACTGCTGCTTTTCGCCCGGATGAAATGGAGAAATTCAGAAACGGCTCAGATCCGCTCCGCTATCCGAATACCGACTGGTTCAAGACGACCCTTAAAAACTGGTCGCCGCAGCAAAGACATAACCTGCAGATCAATGGAGGTGCGGAAAATATCAAATACCTGATCTCAATGGGCTACCTGGATCAGGATGGTTATTATAAAAAGTCGGCAACGGGTTATAAGCAGTACGACATGAGGATTAACCTTGAAGCGACATTAAATAAATACATCACCACTACCCTCGGGGTTACCGCAAGAGAAGAGCTGCGGAATTTCCCTACGGTAGGTGCGGGAGATATCTTCAGGATGCTGATGCGCGGAAGACCGAATGAAGTGGAGGTCTGGCCCAATGGTTTACCGGGACCAGCCATTGAATTTGGCTACAACCCTTATGTGACGACCACAGATCTCACGGGTTATAACAAAGATAAAAGAGACTATTTCCAGACTACCGGTAAAGTAGAAATCAAGATTCCAGGCGTAGAGGGATTAAAATTAACGGGTACAGCATCCATTGATAAATTTGCAGGCCGGCAAAAAAGATGGCAAACGCCATGGACCTTGTACAGCTGGGATAAACAGACTTTTGAAGCCGATGGGGTAACACCGAAGCTGGTTGGAGCGGTGAGCTCGGAACGTAAAGATGCCAGTCTGACGGAAACTGCCGGAGATCAGCTGGCGATCAACCTGATGACCATGGCCAACTACGATAAGAAAATCGGAGAACATGCTTTTAGCCTGATGGCAGGTATGACGAGTGAAAAGGTAAATAACGATGGCTTCAATGCTTCACGCCGCTATTTCCTTTCTACTGCGCTACAGGAGCTGGTTGCAGGAAGTGATAAAGAGCAAACGGTAGGCAACCCTGCAGATGCACCAAATAACTTGTTTAACAGAGCACGTCTGAGCTATTTCGGAAGGCTGGGTTACAACTATAAAGAAAAATACCTTGCCGAATTCCTCTGGAGGGTAGATGGTTCTTACATCTTCCCGGAGGATAAACGTTATGGCTTCTTTCCGGGAGTATCCCTGGGCTGGCGCTTGTCTGAAGAGCCTTTCTTTAAAGACAACGTGAAATTTGTAAACAACCTGAAACTAAGAGGTTCCTGGGGACAGATGGGAGCCGAAGCCTATTTTGGCGATGCGTTGGCAGAATATCAATACCTGAGTACCGCAGGTTTTGGAAACTATGTCGTGAACGATCAACTTAGCCAGACCTTGTCTGAAAACCGTGTTCCCAATCCGAATTTTAGCTGGGAAGTAGCGAACAATACCAATATCGGTTTAGATGCGTCCTTCCTGGACAATAAGCTGTCGCTGGAGTTTGACTATTTCTCTAATAAAAGAACAAATATCCTCATCAGCAGAGGTAATTCCGTTCCTGAAAGTTCAGGAATTATAGACAAACTGCCTCCGGTAAACCTGGGGAAAGTGAACAACAGCGGATATGAATTTAAACTGAGCTATAATGACCGGGCCGGAGAGTTTGGCTATGGCATCAGCGTAAATGGAGGCTATGCAAAAAATAAGATTGTTTTCTGGGATGAAACTCCAGGTGCACCGGAATGGCAACGCTCTACAGGCATGCCTACCAAAACAGAACTGGCTTATCAGTTTGCAGGGGTTTTCAGAGACCGGGCCGAAATTGAGGCAAACACGATCGACTATAGTTCGATTACGCCGAAGTTATTGCCCGGAGACATGAAGTTTCAGGACACCAACGGAGATGGAAAGATCAATGCCGACGACCAGATCAGGCTGGATAAAACAAGTACGCCAACCTTTACAGGCGGATTAAACTTAAACCTTCAGTATAAAAACTTCGACCTGTCTGTATTGGTTCAGGGTGCTACTGGTGGGGTACAGATCATCGGCTTAACGGAATCAGGTGATATCGGAAATTTCCTGGAGTGGTCTTATAAAAACCGATGGACGATAGACAATCCAAGCTCCGAAAATCCACGCCTTTCTAACCGCGGAAAAACCTATTACACCGACATGAACAATGCTGCCAGAAATACTTACTGGATTCGCAGCAACAACTATATCAGATTAAAGAACGTGGAGTTGGGTTATTCTTTATCGGGTACTTTGAGTAAAAAGATGGGACTAACTGCTTTGAGGGTTTATGTAAGCGGACTGAACCTGTTTACACTGGATAAAATCAAAATCTGGGATCCGGAATCTACCAATTCCAGCGCTCAGTACTATCCGCAGGCCCGGGTGATCAACACCGGAATCAAAGCTACTTTTTAAGTCAAACCAGGACCACTGAAACTAAAAAATATAGAAGATGAAATTAACAATCAAGAATACATATATATGGGCAATTGCTGCAATGGCTTTGCTGGCAACGGGTTGCAAAAAAGACTTTCTTTCTGAAAAACCGCCAACCACTATTCCTACAGAACTGATCTGGCAGGATGGAGGTCTGGCAGACGCTTTTGTACTGGAGATTTACAACGGCCTGAGTGTAGGCGGTTTCTCGGAACAGATGTTGTCGTCGGTATCGGATGAATCGCTTTTTACCCATCCAAACAGAGGAATAGATCTGGTCAATTCCAGTACAATTAACCCTTCTACACTGGGTTGGGTAGACGATACCTGGGGATATGCGAAAATGTATAACCGCATCCGGACTTGTAACATCACGATAGAGAAATTATCAGGAACAGAGAATGGCATTACTGATCAGACGCTGAAAGACAGACTCCTGGGAGAAGCTCATTTCCTTCGTGCCTATTTTTATCACCAGCTGTTAAGGTACTATGGCGGTGTTCCGCTGATTACAAAGGTCTATGTTTTGAATGATGACTACAATGCAAAACGCGGAACCTATAAAGAATGCGTTGATTTTATCCTTAAGGATTGCGAAGACGCGAATAGATTGCTAACGGGTAAAACTATTGGAAAAGGAAGGGCTCCGGCATTGGCTGCGCTGGCTTTAAAATCGAGAGTTTTACTCTATGCTGCCAGCGATTTACACGACCAGACCAAAGCAAAAGCGAAATCTACTTTGCTTGCAGGTTTAAATGCAGAACAACTGGCACCATTGGTGTATACGGATGGCGATCAGCAGCAACGCTGGAGAGACGCACAGCTTGCCGCTAAAGCGGTAATGGATGCACCGGGACGAGGATATAAACTGGACCTTTCTGCTAAAGTTTCTCCGGAAGAAGGACGCAATAATTACAAAAGTCTGGCCATGGGTGGCGGAAGTAAAGCGCCCGGTATTGATGGAGCGGCAGGTTCAGAACTCATCCTGGCCAGGTATTTTATCGACCGTAGCGACATGCGTTATGCACGTGCAAATGGTCCGAATGGATACCGCAACTGGGCAGGTAATACCCCTGTAGGTTTACTGGTTGATGATTATGAAATGGCCGATGGCACAAAGTTCAGCTGGGCTGATCCTGAAAAAAAAGCAGCCCCTTACCAAAACAGAGATCCCCGGTTTTATGCCACTGTGCTGTATGATGGTGCGGGATGGAAACCGAGAGATAAGGTATCTGGAAATGTAGATCCCGCAAGCCAGATTCAAACCGGGGAGTACGACCTGATGGTAGAAGGAAAGCTGATCACTGCTAAAGGATTAGATACCCGTTCGGGACCTATTGAAAGCTGGAATGGAAGCTGGACAGGTTATTATACCCATAAATTTATTGATCCGGATCCGAATATTGTGGATGCTTCTATGCCTCAGTTTGTGCCTTGGCCATTCTTCAGGTATACGGAAGCGGTGATGAATTATATCGAAGCAAGTATTGAAGTTGGTCAGGTAAGCGAGGCGCTGCTTTGGTTAAACCGGATTCGCTTCCGTTCAGGAATGCCGGCCATAACACAGATGGGACAAGATCAACTCAGAGAGATCTACCGACATGAGCGCCGCATAGAAATGGTGTACGAAGAGCAACGTTATCACGATGCCCGCCGATGGATGATTGCCAAAGAAACACTTGGCCGGAAAACCACTTATATCAAGGTGACGGGTAAGTTTAAGGCTGGAAAGACATTGGCAGACAAGTACAAATATGATCCTTCTATTTACGATTATACGTATACGCCTACCACAGAGACCGCCCAGGAAGACCGTTCCTGGAATGATAAGATCTATTTCAGGCCTTTTAGTCGTGATGAGATCAACAAAAACAAAGAATTGAAACAAAACCCAGGCTATTAACCGCAATCTCTCGCTTTTTTGATATCTATCGACCGTACCGGCTCACACACCGGTACGGTCTTTTTTTATGGATATTATCTCCTTTCCCTAAAGAATATCCTGATGGTTTTTCTAGCTTTGTTTGAAACAACAAAGAGATAGTAATGGAAGTCAAAAATTTAGAACCTCAGGAACTTTGGAATAATTTTGCAAACCTCAACGCAGTACCACGAGCTTCAAAAAAAGAAGAACAGGTGATTGAGTTCATGGTTAACTATGGCAACAGCCTTGGTCTGGAAACCATTCAGGATAAGACAGGCAATGTCGTGATCAGGAAAGCAGCTACTGCCGGTATGGAAAACAGACAGACGGTGATTATGCAATCACACCTGGATATGGTTCATCAGAAAAACGGCGACAGTAATTTCGACTTTGCAACACAAGGAATAGAGATGTTTGTAGATGGCGATTGGGTACGTGCAAAGGGAACTACACTTGGAGCAGATAACGGAATCGGTGTGGCGACCATCATGGCCATCCTCGCTTCCTCTACCATTGTTCATCCTGCCATCGAAGCTTTATTTACCATCGATGAAGAAACCGGAATGACGGGTGCTAAAGAACTTGATCCTGCCAATCTATCGGGAACTATCCTGTTAAACCTGGATACAGAAGAAGATGATGAGTTGACCATTGGCTGTGCCGGTGGGATAGATACGAACAGCATTTATCACTATAAACAAATACCAATCGCTAAAGATCAGCTGGCTTACCAGATTACGATCAAAGGCCTTGTTGGCGGCCATTCCGGAATGGACATCCACAAAGGAAGAGCAAATGCCAATAAATTGATGAACCGCCTGTTTTACGCGGGACTTAAATCAGTGGACTTACAATTAAGTACGGTAGATGGTGGAAGTTTAAGAAACGCAATTCCACGTGAATCTAAAGCAGTCGTTAGTGTTCCTGCAAGTCAAAAAGATGCTTTTCTTACTTTTATCGCTGATTTTTCGGCGATTCTAAAAGAAGAATACCAAAGCATCGAAGCTGGTTTAAGTATCAATGCTGAAGAAACCACCCTTCCTGAACATGGAATGGATAAAGTCAATTTCCAAAAAATTGTAAATGCAATTTATGCGATTCCAAATGGGGTATTCCGAATGAGCCCTGATATTGCCGACCTGGTTGAAGCATCTTCAAACCTGGCCAGGGTTATCATCAAAGGCGGCGAGTTTATTACGCAATCCCTGCAACGCAGCAGTGTAGAAAGCACTAAAGACGATGTGGCAAATGCAGTAGGCGCAGCATTGGCAAATATGGGCTGTGATGTTTCCCGCAGTGGAGATTATCCGGGATGGAAACCAAATGCAGATTCTGATATTTTAAGATTGATGACTACGTTGTATAAAACAACCTTTAATGCAGAACCAAATGTAAATGCTTGTCATGCTGGTTTAGAGTGTGGTATCTTAGGTGCTCACCTTCCGGGAATGGATATGATCTCTTTTGGTCCTACCATTCATGGGGCACATTCTCCCGATGAATGCGTGAAAATCTCTTCGGTACAGAAATACTGGAGTTATTTATTGAAAGTTTTACAGGAAATTCCTGTTAAGAAATAGCCGGAAGGCCTAATGAATCAGGTATAAAGCGAAGCGATATACCTGATTTTTTCTTTTGTAAACCCTCAGAAAACTATTTTTTTCTGAACCTTATAAATCATATACACTTAACCTGAATTTTACAATGCAACCTTAGTTTTGCGCCATAAATATTTGGTTAGTATTTATAGTTTAGGTTTAGTTGATACAGGAGCCCCGATGGATGTCGTGGCTTTTGTCTTTTATAACCAATCCGGATCTGTAACTTTAATACATCGGTATGCTCTAATGTAGGTAACGCTTACCATGCACGACCTTAACCATTTCTGAATATGAGTAAAATCAACCTTCCTGTAGGTGTATTGATCATCCTGCTGTTCCTTAGTTTTAAAAGCACTGCGCAATTACAAACCCTCAAAGGAAGTAAGCTGAGTGTAGAACAATTAGACGAATTTATTAAAAAACAGATGGATTCTCTGGGGCTCCCTGGTTTATCGTTTGCGCTGATCAACAATGGAAAAGTGGTTTACCGCCGCTCCCTTGGAGTTTCAGATATCGTGACTAAGAAAAAGCTGGATGCGAATTCCCTTTTTGAAGCGGCGTCCTTGTCAAAGCCCCTGTTCAGCTATTTCGTATTGAAGTTGGTTGATCAGAAAGTGCTGAACCTGGATACTCCTTTGTACAGGTATTTGCCTTATCCGGATATTGCCAAAGATGAATGCTACAAGCTGATCACGGCACGAATGGTCTTGTCTCATACCACTGGCTTCCCAAACTGGCGTTACTTCGATAAGCGTGATGAAAACCGTTATAAATACGGTGAATTATATATCAAGTTTACTCCGGGAAC